>Ga0307988_1000657_pt1 | contig 22886 bp, 17 predicted proteins | sample EllFjometagen183_FD_203166 | JGI IMG/M metagenome (GOLD analysis project Ga0307988, IMG submission 203166) | Marine microbial communities from Ellis Fjord, Antarctic Ocean - #183 | ecosystem: Environmental > Aquatic > Marine > Unclassified | place: Southern Ocean | collected 2014-10-08 | reverse complement strand
TGACTCCCTCGACTGCAAGGGCATGGTTAATAAGGGCTTCTGATTCGTTGTATTCCCTGAGCAGAGCAAAGGCATCTTCACGTGTTGGGGTACATGAGGTCATTTTTTTCTCCGGTCTTATGGCAGTAACAAGTATCATTTACTCATTTTTTTCAGTGCTCGGCCGAATGTGAAAGTATTAAACTAAAAAATATTTATATATCAGCATAATTGTGATATATATTGAAAATATACTATAATATATCACCTGAAGGATTTGATATCAATGATTCTTGTAAAAAGGAGAGAAGATTTGAACAAGACCATTGTATCACTGGCCGTAGTGCTAACTTTTATACTTGCAGTATCTCCAGCATATTCGCAGGAGACTTCTGAGTCCGGTACGGTGTTCGGTACCATAATAGATGCTACGACCGGGGAGGTGTTATATGGCGCGGCGGTAAGCATTGTCGATGCAGGAAAAGGCGGAATGACAGATAATGCTGGGCGATACAGTGTTGATAATATTCCGCCTGGTGCATACAATCTCCGTTTTAGAATGATCGGTTACAAAACGCTTGTGCGACCGAATGTCCGTGTAAGCCCCGGCCGCTCGACAGAAATTTCTGTCAGGCTTGAGGATGAGCCAGTGGAAATGGAGGAAGTGCTGATCCACTCCAGGGAGTCGTATTTTGAAAAAGACCCTGAGGCTGAGGTGTCAGGACGTACGATTGACAGACAGGAGATTATGGACGGCGCCGGAAGCTTTATGGATGTTCAGCGTATCGTTCAAGTGCTTCCCTCAGTTGTGTCCGGTTCGGACCAGATGAATGAAATCATTGTACGCGGCGGCAATTTCGGGGAAAATCTCTTTGTCATGGATGGCATTGAAATCCCGAATACCAACCATTTTGCATCACAGGAAGCAGGCGGCGGGCCGATTTCCTTGTTACGAAGTGAATTTATCCAGAATGTCAGTTTTCTGGCGGGCGCTTTTCCTGCGAAATACGGTGACAAGGCCTCCTCTGTTATGAATGTGAGCCTTCGCTGCGGCAGCAGGGATCGTACTTTAAGCAATTTTGATCTTGGTATGGCGCGACAACAAAAATACAAACACTATGAAAAGCGCTGCGTATGGTCAGCTCAGGCTGAATCCACTGCCACGGTTGACCCTCCGTCTTGGCGGCCGCTATGATCACATGGAATATACCGGTGCGGGCAATGTCTCTCTCCGGCTCGGTGCGCGATATGCACTCGCTGACAATCTCTGGCTGAATGCTGCGTATGGACTTCATTATCAAAGCCCGTCATATATCGCACTGACATCCCACAAAGAAAACGACAAACTGAAAAATTACTATACTGAGCAGTTTGTGCTTGGCACAGAATGGCTTCCGAGACCTGATTTGCGGGTAACGTTTGAAGGTTACTCTAAGCGTTACTTCGACATTCCTACTCCGTCATCGTGGCTGACTAAAGACCCGTGGGACAGCTCTGAGGGGCGGCTTGTAAACGCTGCAGAAGGACATTCTGAGGGGATTGAGCTTTATGTTCACCGCAAGATGAGCAGCTCATATATGTACATTTTCTCGTATTCATTTTATCGGGCATGGTATACTGATCCGAGAAGCGGCCGTGAAGTCCCCTGGGATTTCGATCACAAGAATGTCCTGACCTTCAACTGGGCGAAACGATGGAACATGTCTCAGAGCGTATGGTACAACGATATGCGGAAGAAAGGCTGGCACAAATTCGTAGGCTGGCTTTTGCCTTTCGGTGATGAGGTGCTTTTGTCTGCGAAATGGCGTTTCACCGGCGGCAGACCCTACACAAGACAGGATTACCTCAGGGAATACCATACCTGGATCGTCCCGAGTGACAGGCCCTTCAACACAGAACGGATGGATGATTATCACAGACTGGATATCAGGCTTGATCGCCGTTACTATTATAAGGACTGGAGCCTTGTCGTGTATCTCGACATCATGAACATTTATAACCGTGACAACATTTGGGATTATTCACGTGACGAGTACGGCATTAAGGAAATAGTCAGCCAGTTCAGAACATTACCTGTTGGTGGGTTCAATATAGAGTTTTAGCGAAATGAGCTTGCCCTTAACGGTCTCAGCATGTTATGTTTCCGGCATGGAAAATGGAAGCAAATTACAAACGAACAAGAGGAATTCACGCCGGAAACCATCTTGGCTTAAACGTAAAATTCCCGCAGGCGCCGCATACCGTGAGCTCAACACACTTCTTGATAAGAGCGGCATCACGACTGTCTGTCGAGAGGCACGCTGCCCTAATCTCGGCGAATGTTATTCCCGTGGCACTGCAACTTTTATGATTCTTGGAGCGATTTGTACCCGTGCCTGCCGTTTTTGTGCTGTCACAAACGGTGAGCCTTTGCCGCCAGATGCGGAGGAACCTCATACTATAGCCCGTGCATGCAGTCAAATGAAGCTGTCGTATGCAGTTGTGACTTCTGTGACGCGTGATGATCTTTCCGATGGTGGCTCAGCTCAATTCGCAGCAACAATAAGCGCCATACGTGATGCTGTCCCGCGGATAGGGATAGAAGTGCTTATACCTGATTTTCAGGGGGATTCCACTGCGCTTGATACAGTACTGTCCGCATCGCCGGATGTTCTCAATCATAATATCGAAACTGTTCCCCGTCTGTACACAAAAGTTCGTCCCGGTGCCGATTATAGCCGTTCTCTCGGGGTTTTTAGTTATGCCGCCCAAAAGTACAAAGGAGCACTTAAATCAGGGCTTATGCTCGGTCTTGGTGAACAATCAGATGAAGTGTTAAATGTGCTTACTGATCTCCTTAATGCGGGTGTAAGCCGTCTCACTCTCGGGCAGTATCTTATGCCGTCTCAGAGCCAGCTCCCGGTTGCTGAATATATAACGCCTGATGCCTTCGACAAATGGCGGGACACTGCGCTCAGTCTCGGATTTTCAGCGGTGGCATCCGGTCCTTTTGTGCGAAGTTCATATCATGCGGAGAGCCTTGTAAATATACCTGAATCAAAGATTTGTTTCTAAACATATAAGCACTGCCGGGATGCAAAATGTAAGAATTATTCTGACATAAAAGATCATCCTTTGTCCTATGTTTTTTTAGGTCTAATTGTGGTATCTTTATTCAGTGTTACTGTGTTGCTGTGATGTGTAAATCACAGTTTGTGGATCCAGTGTACTATGGATGAGGGTGTCTTGAATATTCTTATTGCAGATAATGACTCAGCATTTTCAGAATGCATAAAAATTGGACTTATTGATCGTGATGTGGCGGTATTTTATGCCGACACCATGATAAGCGTGGTCAATAAAATTCAGAGGATTCATCTTGATCTCGTTGTCGTAGACCTCAATTCTGAGTGTTTCGATAGTACGGTGATATACGAGAAAGCCAAGGAAATGGATTCTGAATGCATGGTATTCTATTCTATGCAAGGCGATGATTTTGCATTGCTTCAATCCGAACCAAAATATTTCCCTGACGATATCATTATCAAACCCTGTCATCCCCATGAATTATTCCTCAAAGCCCAGCTTGTCTACCGTTACAAGTACAAGTCATTGCGTAGCAGTGAAAGCCTCGTTCCTGTTTGCGCCCATTGCAAAAAAGTCAGGGATGATGATGGTTACGGTGCAGGCAAAGGCTCCTGGCTGCCGGTTGACCAGTTTATCAATGAAAAGTTCGGTGTCTTTGTGACCCACAGTATCTGCCCCAGCTGTGTCAAAGAGCTCGTATAGTTTTATATTCTTTCCTCCTGCAACTTTACTATCGAATAACTCCGCAATAATAACGCCTTTCTTCATTGGCTTCACCACACAATACGGACATGCTCTCCATCGTATCCCTACATTTGCTTGCTCTTGCGTAAGTGCTTTATAATAAGGCACTAATGGCTAATTGTAAGAGAGGGATATTTCATTTTGTGTTATGATACTACAATGATATATCGTATATTACTTTATTGATAAATACCTTGAAACACGGGGGTGCTATTATGATTTCTGGAAAAAAAATGACACGCAGATCAACGTTTCTTGCAGCTGGAGCTGTCACAGCTGCATCCGTAGGATCGTTTGCTGCTGCTCAGGGCGCTGGAGCTAGAGGCGCACATGCCACAGCTTTTGCCCTGGTGGGTGATCGCTATCATAACTCTGATTATATCCGTACAGGACTTGGCAAAACGCTGGTTCAGGATGCAGGCCTTTCTATCGATTTTACCGATGAGGTCAGCATGCTTTCTGAGGATACACTTCAGCATTACCGTATGCTGATCGTCTTTCGGGATGGTATGAAATGGCCGGATGGGTATGGCGACGGCGGTCATTATCCCGGACGTACTGCTGAGACTTCGGCACTAAAAAGTATTCCGCCGCTTCCTGAAGCAGAATCTAAACCGGAGATGTGGCTGACGGGCGCACAGGGAAAAGCTGTGAGAGCTTTTGTTGAAAGTGGTGGGTCAGCATTTTTCTTCCATAATAACAGCCATGTCTCGCTTGCGAGTGAGGACTACCGTGATGTTGAGGGTGCTATCTATACCGGGCATCCCCCGATTCGCCCTTTCTGGGTGAAAATGACAGATAACAAGCATCCGATTACAAAAGGTGTCAGCGATTTTCTTGTTACCGACGAGCAACATTATGTAACCTATGACAAGTCACCCGAGTATGTATTGATGAGAAGTGAGAACGCTGACGGTCTTGCCTTTGGAGATCAGGGAGCAAGTTGTGAGGCGGGGTGGGCCTATGAATACGGCAAAGGGCGTGTCTGTTTTATGGCGCCTGGGCACATGATAAGCGCTTTGTGGAACCCCGAATATATAAAGTTGCAGGTCAATGCCGCAAACTGGCTTATGAGAAAAATCTGAAAAAATGAGACTATTTGTAAGTTTTTTGATTTTAATTAAAACTTTTGTCTCTTATGATGCGTCCAATAGTTAAGGACTTCTTATAGTTAATTATGAATAACAAATATGGTAACACCTCCGGCCATATATTCGGGGGTAAATAAAAATCTTCAGGAGAAACAATGAAAAGACGTAAGTTCCTGAGTACTTCCGCGACAGCTGGAGCCGCCGGCATTCTTGGCGCTTCCTCAGCATCCGCGAAAAAGAACAAGGCCAACACTGGCCCCGGTTTCGATGTCCATCCTTTTCTTAAAGCACATCCCGAGGCAGTTTTTATTCATGTTACCGATGTTAAAGAGAAAACTGACGCTGGCGCCATCCGCTCAGTTGGACAGACTCTGTCCCGTGAACTGATTGTAAAGACTGATAATGGTGGTTATTCAAACTCAAACCGTATCACCATCAAGCCGAACTGGACCTGCTCAGGCCCGAAAGACGGCAGTCCTGTCATTGAAAAACTCGGCGTTAACACCGACCCGAATTTCGTTGAGGGTTGGGTGCAGTCCATGAAAGAGACCGGTCCTGACAAATATTTCATCCGTGAGTGCGCTTGTCCGAGCGCCTGGGAAGCTATGGGCTGGACCGGTATGGCAGAACGTAACGGTATCGACCTGCGTGACCTGTCATCAATGGATTACTGGGAGATTGAGGATCAGATCAACCTCATCGATATCCCTGACGGCGTTGTATTCAAGAAAAAAGGCTACATGGCTCCTATGAATGAGGAAGACACCTTCCTTCTGAACATTGCCAAGTTCAAAGCCCATGGCATGGGAATCACTGGTGCGGTAAAAAACCTTCAGGGAATTACCGGCCGCAAATTCTCCAATTTCTGTGGCTCCTATGACCAGATCAGAGGCAGATATGGCAAAAAATACGCTAAGTTCATGAAGAGAGGCTTTGAGAAGAAAATTGAGAAGCTGCACAAGAAGCATCTCGCAATGGGAATCCCACGCTGGGACCGTCCGGGCGCTGAGGGTGGCATCTGGCAGGAGCAGTGGTGCAACCGTATGCTCGATTCCCTGAGCGTAACGCCCACAGGCATCAACGTCATCGAGGGTATCTACGGTCAGGACGGCAATGGCTTCGGTAAAGGGCCACACGAGAAGATTGGCCGCGGCAAAACAAGCAGCCGCGACTATATGTCAAACATTGTTATTTTCGGCATGGATCCGATCAAGTGCGATATTATCGCGCACTGGCTTGCCGGTCATGAGCCTGGTAACTTCGGCCTCTTCCATATCGCTATGGAGCGCGGCATGTCGGATGTTCTCAATCCGCATGACATTCCTGTCTTTAACTGGAACGATGGTCAGGCAACCGCAGCAAAACTCGACTCTTTCACCCGAACACCGCTGGTTACCTATTATCTCCAGCGCGATTACGAAGGCCAGACTGAGTCTAAATACCACATGTGTGACGAGAAATTCGACTATTCCGCATTTAAGGCGGGTGCACGTGTCGGTGATTGCACACCTTCCATCAAAGAGCTCGGTTTCGACAATGACAGAAACCTTGTCATGGAACTGAATTTGCCGAAAAAAGAAGATGTCTATGTGGACGTTGTCGATAAACGCGGCGAAGTTCTCTGGCGCCTCAATGCAGAAGATGCAGATCCTGGTGTTCATCAGGTTGTCTGGGACGGTTTCACACAGCCTGGTATCTACAATGTCTATGTCAAAGGCATGGGTTGGGACGCTGAGAAGCAGGTTGTTATTGACGCTTAAGGCGAGATCAGTACAGTAAATAGAGAAGGCCGGAGTGTTATGCTCCGGCCTTTTTTTATATGTGTTTGATATTATCGTAGAGGTGATTATAGGACTATTATTGTTTCCCGTCATACAGTCCGAAATAGAATGTGCGGATAGTTTTTCCACTTGTATTATAATTCGCATGGAACGCTTTGCCGTCCGGCGGAACCATATAGCAGTAGCCCGGCTCTATCTTTCTGACATGTTTGCCAAGCATGAATTCAAGCTCAGAATCAATCGTAGACCATACTTCCTCAACCTCGGGGCCGTGTGCATGCGGCTGCGCGAACGACACGGGAGGAATCTCCACCATGGCAACGTTCGATAGCTGTGCGAGACCGTCTTCCCGTACGAAAAGACTACGTGCTTCGTATGTCCAGTGTGATTTATGGCGAACGCTCACTGTTTTTTCGTCTCTGATAAGTATTTCTTTGTTGGGCGTAAATCCGTCAGGCACATTTTCCGAGATAAGATACATTTCGAGTATGTCTTCGCTGGCGTTATCGATAACAAATTCCAGACCTGCGGGAACAAGCGCGCATGCACCGGGATACAGATCATAGATTTTGCCGCCGCCTGATATTGTCCCTCTGCCGGAGAGAATATAGTAGACTTCCTGCGTTTTTTCGAGCGTGATTGGCGCTGTTCTCTGATGTGCCATAATTGAGGCATGAGTATAACGGTCGATATAATTGAGCACATTGCCGCGTTCGATCGGGCGAGCGCCTTTTTCGTGATTTTGCATCAACATATCACGCTCAATGAAGGAATGAACCGTTCTGAAATAGTGCTCCTTGTATGATGAGATGAACATGTCGGGATTTGCCTCATCCGGCCTCGGCGGCCCCAGATCGAGCATGCCATATTTATATTCACCTTTGACGGTCGGCTTATTATACATCAGCCAGAAAGTTCGAAGCGGCTTTGTGCCGAGATTCATGTTTGAGTGAGGTAGCGTTCCCGTGGGAGGGACTTTGTATGCTGTACCGGACGGAAGGTTGTAGAACTGTTTTCCGAGAAGCAGATGAAAATCACCCTCTGCGACAAACCAGATCTCTTCAACACCGGGTTTATGTGCATGGGGTTGTCCAAGCATCATCGGGAAATACCACACAGGTGTCATGCCTGTGATAGTCGCGAGACCGTCCGCCGGGCGGAATGTTGCTCCGCGTGTGCCGTGCGCCCAGTGTCCGCCGCCATCCCCAAATGACTGCTCGGTAAAATGCCGAACGAGAACATCTGCCCTCGGTTTGAAACCATCTGGCGTAGGCTCGACAATCACATACATAACAAGCTCACGGCTGCCGGTATTTTCGATGGTGTAGTCAGCATTATCAGGCACAAGTATCATGGCATCCTGCCCGAATGATTCGCGCTGGCTTCCGTTTACAATTACACCGTTGCCGTATGCGATATAAAATATTTTCTGAATTCCTGAAAGTTTTTCGCGGTCTGTTTTGAGTGTGGGATCAAGAACCGCGTAGTAAATCCCGTCAATACTTGTCGCATAATGCCCTTTTTTTTCAGGGAATAACGGATCATCACCCATAAGCGGATATGTTATCTGCCACTGTTTCAGACATCCGGCGGTAACTTTCATGTCCGAATCGCTGTAATGGCTGATAAACATATCGGAATCGGGGTCTGTTAGCGGGTTGAATGGCGCTGGATCAAGCCGGAACCATTCCTTCGTTTCCCCCTCTTTGAGCAGCTGAGGGGAATTCCATTCTTTTCCCTGTGCATGCGTCAGCTGAGACAAGGCTATCAGGCAAAGGAACATTACCGCCGTGATTTTTTTCATCATTGAGCTCCTGTAATATGTTTTAGCAGTTATTTCGACTATCAAATCATAAGGGCTAATCGCCAGTATCTCCATAATAGCGATCACAGTTCAAAACCGCAACTCTTCCTTTTCCATCTCTTAGTGGGATGGATCAGGGTTAATGGGCTATAGCGTGGATGTGATTTTTATTTGATGTTACCAAGCCAGCTCTGGAATCCTGCATCCATTACCAACTCGCGGGCGACAACTTTATGCCCGTCAGGTAGGAGATGGCAGCTGTCGGCGAATGTGTCGCTGAGAATTTCTGCGGTGAAAGTGTCGTAATAGGGGATGCCGCGTTTGTCGAAAATGGCTTTCATTTTGCCGATCATTTCGAAAAGTTTTTCGCGGCTTTCAGCGCTGTGATAGTACTGGTTGTATGGGCCAATCATCACAAAGACATTGGCGTTTTTCTTTTCGAGGAGATCGAGAGCATCAAGATAAAGGCCGAATTGTATGGAGGTTTCAGGATCGATAAAAGGCTCATTCGACTCTTTCATGCCCTTCGTTGCCCAGTCGAGGCCCTTGCCCTGACTTTCCGCCATGACAGACGCTGCCTGAAATGTAACTTCGGAAAAGGGATTCTTATAGGGATGATCCATCATCCATGATGATATGCTCTTGTTATCAAAGTAGTTGGCCATCAAATGCCGTACGAAAGGGAAAACGCGGAAACTGTGTTCCGAGAGATAACCCAGGCGGGTGTTTAAGTCGTGATAATAGTTGATGCGGCTGTCGAACTGTGGTATCAGGCGTGGGTGATGATAACGCGCTTTTTTCTCACCGCGTAGATCACGTTTCGGGCTGGTCATCCAGAGCGGGCTGCATTGCAGGATGATATTTGTGTCGCCCAAGTGGTCGCCGTAATGCTGAACAGCGCCATGTATACCGGCCAAGTGAAGGCCGTCGTTACCCATATTGGCAACTCGCGGGCTGCCAAGCTCTTCATTGATGAAATGGCTGATGGTTTCATCGTTCGGAACCTCCTGACCCCAGACAACGGAATCGCCGAGGAGGAGAATGTCGTAACGCTCTTTCGCGGTTTTCATCCAGCGCATATAAGCCCAGTAATCGCTCTGGAGTTCGGCCCAGCATGTCTCGCGATGGTCGGGTCCGGGATTGTAACGTTCCCATGAACCCCATCCGAAATATATGGTACCGGTCACCAGGGCCGTAAGGACAATGGCGATAATCCATTCGCGGCCTGAAAGTATCAGCGCGTTAGAAGCGGAAGTAGAGGAAGATTTCATAGCCTGCTGTCCTGAAAAATATCATGTAAAGTAGCATGAGTGTCATGAGCGCGATTTTCATGTATGAAAGTTCCAGCGCCCGTTTCAAACGTGATTCAAATATGAATTGATACGCCCAAACTGAAAGTATAAATATGAAGCCTGCAATCGGAAATGCCGGGTCGTTCCAGGGGCGTGTAAAAATTCCCGTAAGGATTTCAATAGCTTTGCCGAAAGTTTCGGCACGGAAAAATATCCATGCCAGGCAGACGATGTGAAATACCAGCATCTGTTTCATAAACTTCGGAATTCGTTCAGCGTAGAAACGTGTGTTTTCGAGCTCCTTCATGATTGAGCGTCCGAGCGCATGTATGCCACCCCAGATCACGAAATTCCATGCCGCGCCATGCCAGAGGCCTGCGACAAGCATGGTGATAATCATATTTCGGTAGGTGCCAATTCGCCCTTTTCTGTTGCCGCCTAAGGGGATATAGAGATAGTCTCTGAACCATGACGACAGGCTGATATGCCAGCGCCCCCAGAACTCGCCGAGGCTTTCGGCAAGGTAGGGATTCTTGAAATTGAGCATAAGCTCGAACCCCAGCATACGAGCGCAGCCTCTCGCCATATCGGTGTAGCCGCTGAAATCGAAATATATCTGCCATGCGAAAGCGTAGGTCGCCATGAGCAGGACGAGTCCGCCAGCTTCAGCCGGTTCTCCGTAGACGCGGTTGACATAAAGCGCGAGGAAATCTGCCAGAGCAATCTTTTTGAAGAGGCCGGTCACGAAGAGCGAGAGCCCTTCAGTGAGTTGGTCGCTTTTGAATGCAGGTGCATTCTTGAGCTGTGGCAGCATGTTTTTAGCGCGCTCAATCGGCCCCGCGAGAAGATAGGGGAAGAAGGATACAAAGGCTGCAAAGCGGATGAAATTCTTTTCCGCAGGGACAGTGCCTCGCCAGCAATCGATGATGTAGCCGGTTGCGATAAATGTATAGAATGACAGGCCGATGGGGAGCAGCTGCCCCGGAACCGGAAGTGTATAGCTCATGCCGACAGCGCCAAAAAAGGTGTTCATGTTTTCGACGGCGAAGACCGCATACTTGAATACTCCCAGTATGAGGAGGTTGTTTACAAGTGCTACGGTCAGCCAGGCGTTTTTATGCGGGGAGCTTTCAATTTTGCGGCCTGCGAGATAATTCAGCGCCGTGGTCCAGAGGATCATCGGGACATAGAGCGGATTCAGCCAGCCGTAAAAGACATAGGATGCAAGGAGCAGCCACGCCTGCCAGAATTTCGTGCGTTTAAGCGCAAAAAATCCGGCAGCGGTGAGCATGAAAAATATGCTGAAAAGCCATGAATTGAAGGGCATATAGTCTTTCGGTTTGATACTTCAAATGCTTGACGGTATTACAGTAATATAAAATTCGAGTGTCAAAGTCAATTGTTATTTTGGCGTGAGAGGTCGAAAGTAATTACTCTTAACTATGGAGATTGAATCCTGCTTTGTTTTTCATCATTCATTTATCAGTGTAATCATCTTTTATCAGCGGTTCAGACATTGTTTAACTGTTTTCATTGACCCAAACAATCTGTCTTGAGCCGGAAACATTTAAATTTACCTTTTGAAAATTGAGTCGAATATCATTATAGTGCTTAAACTAAATAGCTCAATCGATTAATCTGTATAAACAGTGGAGGGCGGTATGTGTGATTATTCAACAGAACTTGATGAATTGATTAAACGCGCTACAGAGAGAATTCCGCAGAAATATTTTTGTTTGCCTGTAGCTGGGGCTGATTCACGATACTTTGAAAGAGTCTACTGCTATGAGCTTTATCATCAGATGAGAAGGTTAATGTGCAATAATGAAGGATTTTCACAGTTCAATTTAACAGGAGAAGCACCTAAAGGAAATAAAAAAATCCCTGATTTTCTTATTCATGAACCGGGCGTAGAAAATGAAAGCAGTAACCTTGCCATTATCGAAGTGAAACCTGTGAAATATTTGCAAAATAAATTCATAATCAATGATTTGGAAAAATTGACTAGTTTTGTTATAGAGAGCCAGTACAAGATTGGAATTTATCTCTTTTATGGGGATAACGACAGGTATTTTGAAAAAATAAAAGCAAAAATTTATAGTTTGGCTTCAAGTAATCCAGATATAAAGTTGGAAAAAATAGCAATATATCATCATAAGAATTTCTCCGAACAAGCAGTAAAAATAAACCCCTCTCGGCTTCGCCGTGTCCCCCCTAAATAGGGGGGAGGCCTGCGGCGCAGGGGGCCTCTGGTATCGAAATTCTTTTGTCGCGAAGCGACGACCCCCCTTTTTAGGGGGGATGTCACAAAGTGACAGGGGGGTCTTTTTCCACCTCCCTGCGGGGAAATTATCCATCATCCCAACATTTTTTCCAACCTCACAAGGTTCAGCATGAGGTGCCTGGGCTGATGGAAATTCCCGACACGTTTGCAGCTGTCGAAATCGAAAGTTCCTCTCCTGTCCGCGCCGTTCATCCATATCGGGTAACCGCGTGCGTGTAGGTGGAATGTCTCGCGCTCATAGGCATAGAGCTGACCAAACAGGTCCTTAGCCCACTGTTCGCCCAAGCGGTCTATCACCATGAGCAGCCCGATGAGCGGTTCCACCTGGACATAATGGGATTTTGAGAGACGCCAGCGGTTTTCTTCGATGTTTACGCAGGTGTTGAGCATCCCGCCGTATATATCGTCACGGGCGACCTCGATGTGACGGCGCAGGTGGTTTTTGGCGGTCTTGAACTGGTCCTGGTTATTGATACGTTCCGCTGCGGCCATGACATGCCATATTGCCTGGAGCGAGTTGCCGAAATTGATGACATGGGCGTAATCATTAATGGGTCTGGTGTAATCGTGATCGAGGATTTCGTGAATAAGGCCGGTTGCAGGATTGTAGAACTTGTTCATGATGGTGTCGAGGCACTGGGTGACAATCATGAGCAGGTCCATATCCGATTTCTGCCTGAGCATCTGGGTGGCAATCCAGAGGAACAGCATCCAGTCGTCCATGATACGGATACCGGGGACGAGCGCTGCGTCTTTACCGATATATCCGCGACCGCCAGTGGGATTGTAAGAGTCCTTATCATACACCATGAGGCACTTGATCAGAAGCCGTTTCGCCATATCCCAATACTTCATATCACCCGTTGCCTTGGCGTATTCCTGAATGCCGTCAGCAATGTAAAGATCGGAATTAACCGTTTTTGAGGGCGCTGCTGAGGGAGTGCCGTCCCGCTTGAAACGTGCGGGATGCATGGCGATACCCTTCGGCGCATTCTTCAAGAGGAGGCCCAGGGATTTCTTCGCCACATCGAGATATTTGTCCTCTTTGGCGAGATTGTTGTACAGATAGGAGTATACCCATATTCCACGGCCCTCATAACCCGCGCGTTTTTCATCGCTGATATTCGTACCATCCGGCCTGGTGTTGCACATGAAACCGCCATGTGTATGGTCAATTACATGACGGTCCATAAAGGGCAGCCAGGTGTCGAAAAGGTCGGCGCGGTAATTGTTGCGGATTTCATCAAGGCTGTATTCGCCAATTTTCATGTTGCTGAGGCTACTGAGAAAACTATCCTTATCACCTTCGCCCGTGCATGATGCAATGCCCCCAAGCGCTGCTGATCCTGCCAAAAATGAACGCCTTTTCATACTACACTGTCCCCCCGCTGAACAGATCTGAGACTGCACCGCCGCGTTCCTTTATGCGTTCGACCGCGAGAAGATTGAGCATGAGGTGACGCGGGTGATGGATGTTTTCCGCACGGCGTCCGTCATCGCCTTTGACAAATTCGGCTTTTCTGTTGCTGTAGTCCTGCCAGAGTGGGAGGCCGTATGGTTTCAGCGGGAATTTCGCCATTGTCCATGTATACACCTTCGCAAAATAATCTTTCGCCCACTGAGCGCCGGTATGCTCGATAATGCACATCAGGCCTATCATGGCTTCCATCTGTACCCAGCCACCCTTAACATCGACATCAATGATGTTGTCATCGACATTGGCCATTGACCTGAAAAGCCCGCCGTAGACATCGTCCCATGCAACATCGAAATTACGTTTGAAACGTTCGGCTGAGAGGTCGAAAAGCGCCTTGTCTTTTGTGCGTACAGCCTCATACATTATCATCCAGAGCACTTCAAAATTGTGCCCGAGGACGACAGTTTGAGCATACTTGTTTTGCGGCATGGAATAGTCGTGATTAATGTATTCTACAAAGAGGTCGAAGTCGGGATTGTAGTGGTGTTTGTGAAATACCTCGCAACACCTGGCCGCAATCGCTTCAATATCCGGGTCGGAGCGGAATTCCAGCATCTGTGTGGCTGTCCTCACAAGGATAAACCAGTGCCCGCCGAGACGTGCACCGCCGGGCAAATCAGCGTTGGCGCCGTATCCGGGGGTGTCGTACATACGGACGCATTTCATCATGATGTCTTTTGCTTCGTCCCAGTAACGCTCATTGCCGTCGGCTTTGCTGAACTCGCTGAGGCCGTTGACGATAAACATGTCGCCATACAGATAGGTGTCTGGCGGTGCATCGGGCTTGCCTTCGCGGGTGAATGTTTTCGGGAAAAATGTGTCAGTCTTCGGCTTATGCTTCATAATGAAATCAACCGAAGCTCGTGCGGCCTCAATGTGACGCGGATCGGGGTCGAGTTTATTGTAGAGAAACGAGAAACTCCAAGTGCCACGGCCTTCATACCATGCGGTTTTTTCGTGAGTTATGGCAGGGCCGTCCCAATCGGTATGCAGTGTGTAGCCTCCATATTCACGGTCAACAGCATACTTATGCTGAAATTCTTTGTATTCATCAAGGTCGTAACGGTACTGGACACTCAACTCTTCAAGTGATTTTCCGGCAAGCGTGTTGCCAGTGTCTAAGGCGCGTGCTTTCGGCGGCCCGGTGACCTCTGGCGGCTTTTCGCAGCCAATGGCTCCGGCCCCTGCGACTGCAGTTCCCGCAGCGGATTTATAGAGAAAATTTCGTCTGTTCATTACTGGCTCCTGTTATTCTCAAAAGGAATATAGATACAACCCTCGGTAACATTGGGTCTCCCCCTCTATCCTTTGGAGAGAGGGGGACGGGGGGTGAGTGGTGAAAATAAAATTGTCCACTGACACTACTCACCCCTGTCATTTCCTGACATCCCCTCTCTCATATATAAAAGAGGGGAAAAATCCAACTATCTTGGCAGTGTTTCAGCTATTGCATACTTAACTGGATATGCGAATTACACAAAGGCATCTGAGACGGTACCGCCGCGCTCTATCATGCGCTGAAGGCTGAGATAATTGAGCATGAGATGGCGAGGATGGTGATAAATATCCTTACGGCCCGGTTTCGGATCGAATGTGGCTTTACGGTCGACTGTCGCTTTCCAGAGATGGTAGCCGTGTGGAGCCAGGAGGAAATTTTCCCTGATCCAGGTGTTCTGACGGTCGAACCAGCTTTTCGCCCACTCGGCATTCGTATGCTCGATAACCGGCAGCGAACCCATGAGTACAAAGACCTCAGCCCAGTGGATTTTTACAAGCTGCCAGTCATTTTCATCGACATTCCTGCAATTGTTAAACACACCGCCGTAGACATCATCCCAGCTCACCTCGACATGACGTCTGAAACTTTCTGAGGCACGCTCAAACAGCGTCTTGTCTTTGAGCCTGAGCGCTTCGTACATGACCATCCAGAGCGCCTCGGTGGCGTGCCCGCAGCCGGCCAATTCCGAGTATTTCGGATCGTTTGATGTCGTGAGATCATGGTTGATGATATTATTCATCAGGTCGAATTTGGGATTGACGTGATGATTCATGATAGCATCCACACAAATTGCGGTGCGCTCTTCAAGCTCGTCATCCGGCTCAAGCGGCAGCATATTTGTCCCGAACCACATGAAAAGCATCCAGTACCAGAGATTTTTCGCGCCGGGATAGGGGCTCGAACCATCCTGAAATTCAGGGCTCATATAGTGCTTCCAGCATTTACGCATGGTGTCCTTGGCGAGCTTCATTGAGTTCGGGTCGCCCGTTGCTTTTGAGTACTCAGCAAGTCCTTCGGCGATATAGCAGTCACCCGGGAGCCCGCCCTTCGGATTGAGGACACTTCCCTTTTTCGAGAGCGAAGAGGGCCAATAGTTGTCACCGTCGGGTTTGTGACGTTTTATCATCCTGATCGCTTTCGACGCGACATCGAGATATTTCTGCTCTTTTGCGATATTGTTATACAGGAAGGAATAACACCATGAGCCACGACCGAGATACCATGTCCCCTTCTCTTCGGTTGTGAGGGTGCCGTTATGGGCTACGTTGCACATGAAACCACCGAGTTCATGATCGATGACATAGCGGTCATAAAACTCAAGGAAATCATCAAAGAGATCAAAGCGGTACTGCTCCATAAGCTGCTCAAGTTTTTTTGTGCCGATTGCGCCGATTAATTTGCTGTTATCGACCGGAGCTGCTGCTTCCTGCTGTCCGCCGCAACCCGTAGTTGCTGTAAGTGCACCTGCACCCAATGTCGAGCCGAAAAATGTACGCCGTTTCATTGCTGCCTCCATCTATGTGGTTGCCGTTATTGCATCTTTAAGTATAGGTAATATTATCTAAAGATTAAACGGTAAAATATTAATCTGGCTTTTCGCTAACTCACCCCGACCCCTCTCTTAAAAAAGGAGGGGTGCTTCATTATGAGTTGTTGATGATAAATGCGCATATTATTATGTATCAGTTCTTTTCTGAGAAATTTATACTGATTCCCAACTCCTACCTTCTGACTTCTGTCATTTCCTTGCAAGATTCCCGTCAAAAGTATAGGAAATTCCGCGCTGGGTTGCAAGCTCACGGTAGGTGAAACCATTCCTGAGTTTTAGTGGATTGCCGAGATCAGAGCGTATGACGGCTTTTGTCAGACGGCCATCCTTCCATTCAATGTCAACCTCAAAACCGCCGCGTGCCCGAAGACCGTTGATGGAGCCTGACTCCCATGCGTCCGGCAGTGCGGGCAAAAGATCGATCTCGCCAGTATGCGACTGAAGCAGCATCTCGGCAATTCCCGCACAGCCTCCGAAATTACCGTCGATCTGGAATGGCGGATGCGTATCGAACATGTTCGGTAGCGTTGATTTGCCCACCAACTCCGTGATGTTTTTATGCGCCATGTTGCCGTCCTTGAGCCGTGCGAAGAAATTGACGATCCATGCTTTACTCCAGCCGGTATGTCCGCCGCCGTTTGCGAGACGGTGGTCAATGGATTTCCTTACCGCCTGCATGTAGTCGGGTGTTTTCTGCCAGCTGAACTGCCTGCCGGGATGAAGGGCAAAAAGGTGCGACATGTGACGGTGTCCCGCTTCGGCTTCCTCGAATTCCTCGACCCACTCCATTATACGGCCATCTGTACCGATCCTGACCGGAGCGAGACGTGCGCGGTAGTCGATGAGTTTTTTTCTGAAGCGGCTGTCGGTGCCAAGGACTGTCGTGGCCTCGATGCAGTTTGTGAAGAGGTCGTAGATGATCTCCTGATCCATTGTTGGGCCCATGTTGACCACCGCACGGTTGCCGCGTTTTGTGAGGAAAGTGTTTTCGGGCGAGATCGAGGGTCCGCTGACAAGCTCACCTGTTTTCGGATGTTTTACAAGATAATCGAGGCAGAATTCTGCGGCCTCTTTCATGATTGGATAGTTTGCCGCGAGAAAATCCCTGTCCTCAGTAAAAAGGTAATGTTCCCAAATATGCTGGCAACTCCATGCCGGGCCCATGGGCCACATGCTGTAGACCGGTTTGCCGAATAGGGCCGTGTTGTGCCATCCGTCGGTCGTATGGTGGGCGGTGAATCCTCCGGCTCCATAGGTTTTTCGTGCAGTGATTCGTCCCTTTTCGCGGAGCCTGCCGATGAATTCTATGTAGGGCAAATGGCATTCACTGAGGTTGGTCACTTCGGCGGGCCAGTAGTTCATCTGGATGTTGATGTTGATATGATAGTCTGAGTTCCAGGGCGGGGTGAGGCTGTCTGACCATATCCCCTGAAGATTTGCGGGAAGACTCCCCGGACGTGAGCTGCTGATGAGGAGATAGCGCCCGAACTGGAAATAGAGGGCAATCAGCGAGGGATCTACACTGCCAAGTCCGAGGGCGTCTATGCGCTCGTTTGTGGCAAACCAGCGGGCATCGCTTGCGCCGATATCGAGTGATACCCGGGTGAAAAGCTCCCGGTAGTCGGTGATGTGGATACGTCTGAGAGTTTCATATGTTTTTGTTGAGGCTTTCTCAATGTCGGCCTGTGCAATTTCATGCTGGTCACCGCCGCGGTAGTCTGTTGCCGCAGTGATAAGGATCATGACATCATCGGCATTTTCGACCCTCACTGTGTTGCTACTGCTTGTTACTGTGCCGCCAGTGGCAATTATTTTCACACGCGATTCGAGTTTGACCCCATGACCGTTACCGACATGTTCAGTCATGACAATTTCGTTGCCGGAAACCGTTATCGTCGCTTTGTTGCCAGGGCGTGAGTGTGCTGCTGAAAAGCTGAGGCTGGCTTTTTTGTCGGCATAGAGATGGATCGCGATAGCCCGGTCGGGATTGGACGAGAATGTTTCACGTTTGTAGTTAACGCCGCCTGAGCTGTAGCTTGTTTGCTGTGTGGCTGTTTCGAGGTCGAGCTCCCGACGGTAATTCGAATAACTCTCATGCCCGTCGAAGGTGAGTATGAGGTCGCCGAGGGTCTGGTAGGTGTTGGTGCCAGAGGGGAGGCGCTCATTCATGAGGTTGTCCTCGATGAGCTGTTCCGCCTCTTCATACTCGCCCGCAAAGAGGAGTTTCCTGACTTTCGGGATGATTTTGGAACCGTCACGGTCTTCGTACGTCCCGCCCTCTGTCCAGACTGTTTCTTCATTGAGCTGGATGCGCTCTTCTTTGACACCGCCGAAAATCATAGCGCCGAGACTGCCGTTTCCGACCGGAAGTGCCTCTGTCCAGACGTCTGCGGGTGTTTTATACCAGAGTGTGAGCTTGTCGATGTCGGATGCCTGAGACAATCCGGCAGTAATAATAAAACATGATAGAAATAAAATCATCGGTATCAAAAGGCGTTTCACGGTGTTCCCTTTCATATAAGAAAAATATTGATAGCCGCAAAAAGGCGCAAAAAAAAATTAATTTATAGCTAAGACACAAAGAAAGATAATTGACGGATACAAATCACAGAGTGAAATCACAACAATCATTCTACGTTGATGATGCGACGAATCAAGCCAGAGGTTTAGGCAAATTATTTTGTGAACTTTCTTGTTTGTTTTATCCGTGTCTATCTGTGGTTAAAATATTTTCTTTACCTATTCCACTCGTTCACTTTCAGGGATATGCACCAGCATGATGGCAATCTGTCCAAACGTATCGTCTTTGCCGTTTACTTCATGCTCTATGAAACCGCCATTCCAGACTACGAACAACTTTTCACCTTTGTCGTCTAGCTTAAGCGAGAAATTCTGACTCGCCGTGAAACCATATTTCTCACGGTAGTAGGGCCAGGCAAAGGCCAAAACCTTAATAGTGTCAGTGACCGTGTCATACTGGATAATTGGCGATGCCTCAGTCAGGTGGAAACGCGGTGCGCAGGGGATATAGTAAAGATAGCGTCCACCGGGGCTCCGTTCCATCGAGCAGGTGTAGCGCTGCGGATGGGGCCAGGAAACACCTTCGTCATTAACTGTCTCCTTGTCCGGATCAAAGGAGAATAGCTCACCACCGTAGGTGATTCCCCAGAAGAGGCCGTCAGGCCCACGGTGACGGGTCTGGCATCGCATGTTGCCGAACTCGCCCTGGTTTCTGATCGCCGGGCTGGTTTCTGGCGGCATGTGGCAGTCAAGTTGCGAAAACCTGTTTGTTGCGGGATCGTAGCTGATGAAATGGTGTTTCGGATCGGATTCATGCGAGTTGGTCGTATAGACTTTGCCGGTGGTCTCGTCGATCATGATTGCACGGTTCCACCATGTCATACCTTGGGGTGGATAGCCCGCCCACTGCGTGGTCTGAGTCTCAATATTCCAGGCGAGGAACTCGTGGAACATGCCGACTGCATACATCATACCACGTTTCGTATCAACACGGTGGTAGGGGAACGAGCCGCGATGATAGGGGACACCATAATCGATGATGTCGCCCGTGACAACATCGTGGCTGATGATGTGTCCGCCCGTGTAACCCGTGTCGTAATCCTCCTCGTCCGGCTCGGGATATTTCGCCCAGTAGGTGATATACCAGAGATGTTCGCGCTCGATGTCGCCGCTTTTGTAGAAATCCAGCCAGCCGTGGATTTTGCCATCTGCGAAATCAGTTTTCGACCGCCCCAGCACACGGTTGATTTCGGGCAGGCAGCTTACTTTTTTTGCGGCCGGATCGTACTCGATGATCTGGATACGTGCACCGTATTTGGCGTGGTCGCCCGCAGAGGTGTAAAATTTCCCTGTCCGTGAATCGTACGCTCCCTGTGTCCAGTGTGTCCAGGGGCCGGGCATATTGGTGATTTCGGGGGTTTTCCAGGGGCCTTCGTAGCCGCTGATGTCTTTTGAGACCTTCACCGGTGACTCCTCCAGCCACTGCGGCTTAAGTGGGACAATAGAGAAGTCGATAGTCGGCGCTTCTTTCGCAACGGTGAAGGGCCGCTCAAGTTTTCCTCTGAGCGCCGCGGGAATTTCAAGCAGCCTCGGGTCTTTGTCCGTGACAACTTTTCCGCTATAGAGAAGTTTATGAGAATCGAGGCCGTCCGCGACTGCTTTCAGTTTCAGTTCGTGATCGCTTGGACTTACCGTTTCCTGGTTTATGGCCTGCGCCGTATGCCTGATTCCTCTGAGCCCAATGGTCGGACTGTCATTGTCCGCAGCGCCTGTCAGCCCGGAATGCAGGAACGAAAAAGTAAGTATAGTCAGCGCTGGTATCGACAAAAACGGCAGTAACATTCTTTTCATAATAGTCTCCGCTGTCAGGCATGATTTCTATTGTATAAATAATAGTATAAATAAACCTTTCTGATAACAAGGGATAAACTCACTTTTAGCGGGATAACAGCAGTTATTGGAGAAAGCTTTCGAGTATAGTATATTATTGCCACTCAAATTTTATCAAGGATGCCTCATGAAAGACAAACAGCCGCTCCTCGTTATAGCCGGGCCAACCGCCTCGGGAAAGAAAACAGCCGCACTTGAAATCGCCGAACGCTTCAATGGCGAAATAGTCAGCGCTGATTCCCGTAAGGTCTACCGTTATCTCGATATCGGCACCGCAAAACCGTCAGAGGCAGACCGTGAACGGGTGCGTCACCATCTCATCGATATTGCCGAGCCTGACGAGCCCTTCAGTGCGGGCAGCTGGGTCTCATGTGCATCCGAAGCTGTCGAAGACATCCTGTCACGCGATAGGCTGCCCATACTCTCTGGCGGAACGGGCTTCTACATCAAGTCTTTTCGCGAGGGCTTATCGGAAGGGATGGCCTCTGACAGTGCTGTCCGTGAAAAGCTTGACCGCGAAGCTGCTGAAAGCTCCTCCAAAGCCATGCATGAAAAGCTCCGTGAGATTGATCCCATGCGTGCAGCAGAGCTCGCTCCAAATGACAGTTTCCGGGTCCTCAGGGCGCTCGAAGTCTATTACGCTTCAGGCACAAGCTTCACTGAGGCACGGCAAAGCCAGCGTCTCATCGGTGGTGATTACCATTACATGACTATCGGAATATCGATGGAGCGGGAACGTCTCTATCAGCGCATCAACGAGCGGGTTGATCTGATGATTAAGGCCGGCCTTACAGACGAGCTAAAATCTGTCCTTGCCCGAGGCTATTCACGGGAGCTTGTGTCCCTTGATACTGTGGGCTATAAGGAGTGGTTTGACTGGCTGGATGGGCTTGCGTCATTTGATGACTGTCTCGAATTGGTGAAACGCAACAGCAGACGCTATGCCAAGCGTCAGCTCACCTGGTTTAAGGGGCAGGAGGATGTCACATGGATCGATTTCTCTGATGATGAGTCGCGGCTTTCACTGAACCGCGACATTGAAAACTGGCTGGCATGAAATAACTGAATATCACGCAGCTTTGCTTGACCTCTTCATGAATGGGCAGACATACTATCTACTGGGTTGCCATGTCACTGAAATATTTTACCAGATCTTTCACCTCAGGTTTGAGTCTGAGTATCGACGAGCAGTCATGATTTTCTTCTACAGTTTTCTTGACAATCGCCGACAGAGATGTGTCTCCGAGCAAAATAGCACCTACCAGACGGCTGTCGTGGAATATGAAACAGTAATAATTTCCATCGATTTCGCCGTCGATACTCTCGTAACTCCCGTCTTCCATTGTTATACTGCCTATACTGAAAAGATCATAGCCGAGGACTTTCAGCATATTGGATCGGGGTATGCCTGCAAAATCAGTTTTTTCACCCACGGCATTTCTTCCGGCGATTGTTCCCTGGAACTGCGATGCTCCCCAGAGGCCATAGCTCACACCACGATGCTCAGCAACATCGCCGGCAGCAAAAATATCCAGATGTGATGAGGCCAGATTATCATTTACGACAATGCCATTGTTTACCGTCAACCCTGCCATTCTCGCAAGATAACTGTTTGAGCGCACACCTGCTGTGATAAGCACCATATCGGCAGGAATTGTTGTGCCGTCATTGAGCAATACTCCGTGCACATGTTCATCACCGACAAGCTCTTCAACCCGTGCCGAAGTATGGACCTTTATACCTGTCGATGAGACAAAGGAATGAAGCAGTTCCCCGGCTCTCTGGTTTAGCTGCCTGGTGAGAAGCCAGTCGAAACCCTCCAGTAGTGTAACTTTTACACCCCGACGAGCAAGAGCTCCGGCGGTTTCAAGCCCGAGAATCCCTCCTCCGATACAGACACATTGCATTCCCTCGCAACAGAAATCGAGTATTGAATCTGCATGCGCTCGTGTCCTGAGTACCGTGACATTCTCTTTGTTTGTGCCGGGAAAGGGTGGTACGAATGGATGCGAACCAACTGCGAGAATCATCGTGTTGAAGTCATCTTCTTCACCGTTTCTCAGTGCATAGCGTTTTTGGGCGGGATCAATGCTTTTAAGTTCTGCATTGAGACGCAGATCAATTTGTTGT
>Ga0307988_1000656_pt1 | contig 22914 bp, 19 predicted proteins | sample EllFjometagen183_FD_203166 | JGI IMG/M metagenome (GOLD analysis project Ga0307988, IMG submission 203166) | Marine microbial communities from Ellis Fjord, Antarctic Ocean - #183 | ecosystem: Environmental > Aquatic > Marine > Unclassified | place: Southern Ocean | collected 2014-10-08 | reverse complement strand
AGCCATGACAGCAGACGAATTTAAAATATTGATGCCTCAAAATATCGACAAAAATCTACTTGATAATCCTTTTAATTAATTTGCCCTGAATTTGTCGTTAATCTGGTGGGGTTTATTGAGCGCTTACACATTAAACTCAGAAGGTTATACAGCTCAAGGCTTCGCTGCCGATGCCGGCAAAGAGCAAGAGCTTCAGTCAGCTTTTTCTCGCATCAACCAATGGAACTTCGATATTGGAGTCCTGGTTTATAATGCTTCCGCAATGATCCCTGATAACGTACTTAATATGACACCGAGTTCAATGATGGACAAGATGGCTCTCAATCTCGGAGGTGCGATCTGTTCGGTCAATCAGGTGTTGCCATCTATGCGTGGGCGTGGTGGTGGTACAATTTTGATTACCGGTGGCGGACTTGGGCTTGAACCCTATCCTAACTGGGCATCACTTTCCGCTGGGAAAGCAGCGTTACGTAGCTATACGCTTGCACTACACAAGGCTCTATCTCCAGAAGAAATCCACGTAGCAGTTATCGCAGTTTGCGGAATCGCGGAGGCCGGGGGGCCATTTGACCCAGATCGAATAGCCGAAGAATATTGGCAACTTCATGCAGAATCCAAACAGAACTGGCGACGGGAGCTGATTTACCTCCCACAAGGTGCTGATCCTTACTATAACGATGCAGCAGGGATTTATAGATCAACTTCATTACCGATTGGTTTAGAGAGCAAAATTGGTAGTTAAAACGTGCAGTGGTTCAATAAGGGAAAGGAATCAAGTCGGATTTTGACTCTTGTCGTAAATTTTTAATAACAAAATAATGCACCGGATAAACCGGTGATTATCATGTTATAGAAAGGAATATAATGGATAAAAATAGTGCACTTTCTGCGGCCGATTGGTTTAGCGAAGGTTTAAAATGTTTCAGAAAACCAGATGGGATTGCTGCTGTCCGGGCTTTTGAGGCAGTTATCAAAATTGACCCTGCCTATCGTCACGAGGATGGTGATAACCCTTATTTCTATCTGGGCAAAATTTCCGAAATCGAAGGGCGGATCGACGACGCAATTCTGTTTTATTCGCACGCTTTGACATTAGATCCGTACGACGAAGAGAGCCTTATTGGCCGGGGAAGTTGTTATACAGTAAAAAAGAATCACGAAGGTGCTGCAACCGATTTCAAAAAAGTACTGGATATTCCACCTGAGAGCAGAAATGCACCGTTGCAGCATGTGCTGTACGCTATTGCGGAAAACTACCGCCAGCAAAAGGATTTTCCAAATGCACTTCATTGGGGTGAAAAAGCACTTTCGGAAGACCCAAATAATGATCGACATCAGCAATTGGTTGCCGAAGTCAGAAAACAGATGCGAGACGCTTCTTAGGAAAAAGAAAAGAATAAAACTCAACAAGTAGCATGCATTGAATTTATGATATTCCTTTTGAACTGCCTTTAAACATTATTATGAAACAATCTGTTATCCAGACCGTCAAGGAGCTTGAAAACATAAATGTCCAGCCAAAAAATATAATGCCAGTTGCTCAAGGAAACAGTGGAAATGATGTGGAGTATTATGAAGGATTTTCAAAAGAAGCAGCATTAAAAGAATCAGAAAGGTGCTTAAGGTGTGGGATATTGTGCTATGAACAGAAACACGACAACTAACTATCAATCATGAAGATCTATGCACACTTGATTCCGCCCTTGGGATTTAGCCATATATAGAGCACTGTCAGCTTTGGATAACAATAGCTCCTTTTCCATATCAGGCTCAGGAACTATATTAGCGAGCCCAACACTAATAGTCGTGTGAATTGTCTGCCCCTCAAACTCAAGGGAGTTCAATTCAAAAAATTCCCTGACTTTTTCTGCTTGATTTTTGGCGGTTTCGATAGTTATCTCAGGCATTAGGATTACAAATTCCTCACCGCCGTAACGAGCGACAATATCTGTCTTTCGTCTGAATATCTGTTCCAAGAACCCGGAGATCATTTTTAAGTATTCATCCCCCGCTATATGACCATATTGATCATTGATTTTTTTAAAATAATCCACATCACAGATCAGGATCGCAACTGATGTTTTTTGGCGGATGGATCTTTCCCATTCATAGGAAAAAGCCTGATCAAAATATCTTCTATTGTAGAGACCAGTGAGGCCATCACGGTTACTAATTTTTTTAAGTGCTTCTGTCTTCTGTTCTAAAAGAGCTTCGTTATTAAGAGCAGTCCAGTATTCATTGTTTTGCCGATAGGCCATGAATATCATGTAGATAAAAAAGAGTATAAATAGAAATCCCAGGGGATAATTATTAGTGAAAATCAGGAGAGAAACTATTCCTGGTAACATAATACAGGCATTAAATCCCAATGATAACCTGAGAGATGGTATAAATGCCACGACGCCTCCGGAGCAGAGTCCTATGGTACAGGTAACCATAAGGATCTGAGTGTAAAGCTCTTCTTGCTGAATAGTGAATATGGCGTACCCAATTCCCCAGACCATTGGTGTTAAAAGAACACTGGTCATAAAGGTTATTGTATTGGCTCTGTTTTGAACCAGTTTCCGGTCTAAAATTCTGTGAGTTATTCGGAAGATACAAATACCGAAAGTAATTACCAGAAACAGGTTTGAAAAAAATGGGTGTCGGTAATAATAGTCACCTGAAAAGAGTGCTATGCAGAGGGCAATGGGATAAAATATTATTCCAATTGAGGACCTTTTTTTTAGATCTGCCAGAACCCTTGGGGTTATTTTCTGTGTTTTATGCTTCAGCATATCAATGGCAATAATATTGAGTGTTTATATTTACTTTCAATAGCATTAAATATTTTTATCAGAAATCCATATGATTTGATATAATAATTTTTCCCTAGCCATTATATAAACAATAAAACTTCATTGTACTGTTTTCTGTATATCGGAAGCATCTGCGGCTCTAAAAACATTCTCATAGTTGTGCCGCCATTTCTAAGTAGGTCTAAGTTTATAAGGACTTTATTAATTGAAAATCATATTTGCCTTTTAAGATAAAAAGATTTGATAAAAGACATTATAAATTCAGCATATTGATCAACCGCTATGTTTTTTTTTGCGTATTTCCCCCTTTTCAAATACCAGTCCTGCAACATCGCTTTTATGACACTTGCAGCAAGGGAATGGTCTGTTTCAATAAACACACCTTGTTTCTGACCATCAATTAATATGTTTTCTATTAGTTTTTCTGTGTGAAGCTCACTTTGCACAGCATTCTCTTTCTCCGACGGGCTTAGGTTCTTGGCTTCCATGTAAGAGAAATAAAACCATTTATGCATTCTCTCCGTTAAAAAAAGATGAACTTCAACAGCGCTTTCAAGTTTTGCCCCAGGGTCTTTTTCTTTTTCTATCAGTTCATCAAGAATCTGCCAGATGATCTTTCTCCCTTCACTTAAAAAAACCCTCAGTATTTCTTCCTTACTTGAAAAGTATGAATATAGTGCGCCGATGCTGAGGCCTGAAACATTTTTCAGATCAAGCATGGTCATTGCCTGGAAACCTTTTTCGATTCCAATTTTTAAGGTGGCATCGAATATTTTCTCCAGGTTTTTCAAAACCGTTTTTTCTTTTTTGATCTTTATTTCATCCCTGTATCCCAGAAAAACACTCCTGCATATATCTAACCTTGATGCAGCAATGGTATCGAGGAATTCTTTGTATTTCATCTAAACCCTCTTAAAATTTGGTAGGCCAGCAGGCCAGCTTATGTTCACTTATTCCCTTTGTGACTTCTCCCTTTGATATCTCAAGGGCTTCTATGATGTAGTCCCTTGTCTTTTGGGGCTCAATGACATCATGAATGTTAAACATTCCAGCAGCGCCGAATGGAGATGCATCATCCACCATAGACTGGACCAATTCTTGTTTTTCTTCAGGATCCACATCCTTTCCCCCGTATACCACATTTACGGCAATGGCAGGATCAACAAAGCTCATTTCAGCAGTGGGCCAGGCAACCAAGAAATCAGTGCCACACCCTGAACCGCACATATTCCAGAAAGCCATGCCATAGCTTTTCCTGACAACAACGGATATTTTGGGGACTGTTATTAGCCCCAGCGCATTCATATAGTTCATTACCTTTGCTGCCACCCTGTTCCTTTCCGCTTCTTTTCCCACAAGAAATCCCGGGGTATCATGGAAAAACAATAATGGGATATTATATGAATCACAAAGACAAAGAAAGCTTATGACCTTGTCAATACCGTCTGTATCCATGGCACCAGCAAGAAAAATCGGCTGGTTTGCAACAATGCCGACAGATTTACCGTCTATTCTTGCAAAGGCTGTAATCACTGATTTCCCGAATTCCGGCTTTATCTCAAAAATACTTTCTCTGTCTGTGATGCATTCCAGAATAAGATGCATATCATAGGTGCGATTTCTTTTTTCAGGCAGGAAGTCAAGTATCTGTTCCATAGCATCTCCGGAGCCTGGGGGCACGGAATAAACTGGAGGGAGTTCGTTGTTGTGAGAAGGCATGTAGCTTAAATATTGCCGAATTGTCTGAAAACAATGATCTTCATTGTCTGCAACCCTGTCGATATTACCTGTGATCTGGCTATGAATTTTCCATCCACCCAGTTCTTCATCAGTGATTTGCTCACCAAGTGCCATTTCAAGAACCCGTGGACCTGAAACCCCCATAGCAGTACCCTTGACCTGGACAACAAAATCAGAAAGACAGGCGATCCAGGTAGGCATACCATAGCACTCACCTAGAATCGCTGTAACCATAGGAGTCTGTCTTACCCGGCTCATAATTTTAAGATAACTATCAAATCCGCCTCCCCCAAAGGATGAGAGGCCTTTGGATCCCATGATGTCAGGCATCCTTGCCCCTCCTGCTTCACCAAGATAGACAATAGGAATCCCTTTACGGGTCGCATATTGTTTCAGTTCACCCTCTTTTCTGCCTGCTATCCTGCTTGAAGTAGCAGCCATTACAGTAAAATCATTTGCCAGCACTGCGACTCTTCTGTCAGATATTTTGCCATATCCTGAAATCTTACTGTCACATGGTGTTTTATCCTCCATGCCCGGCATGTCAGAATGGGCAAACATACCGATTTCAAAAAAAGTATTCGGGTCAAGAAGGAGGTCTATTCTTTCTCGGGCAGTATATCTTCCCCTGGAGTGCTGGCGAAGAATTTTTTCCTCTCCACCCATTTCAAGTGCATGCTTTTTTTTCTCGCCAAGTTTTTCAAGTTCCTTTTCAAAAGGCATTTAAATATTCTCCTTAACAAATTTAGCGATTTACAATAATTTTTTTTGCCTCTTTTTCAAGAATCTGAACGGCAAAAATAAGCATGGCAAACCTTTTGTCTTTTGTCTGACCGTGAAAATAGCGATAGTAAATCTGTTGGGCAATACCTGCAAGACGGAACATGCCGAATACCAGGTAAAAGTCAAAACTGTCAATTTCCAACCCGGATTTTTCAAGATATCTGCTAACAAGTTCTTTTCTTGTTAAAAATCCTTCCAAATGGGTTGGCATGGTTCGAATAGCGAGCATTTCATCTGAGTCATTTTTCTGTACCCAGTATGCCAGAGAACTTCCAAGATCCATCAAAGGATCGCCAATGGTTGCCATTTCCCAGTCAAGTATCCCAATTATATTTGTTGGGTTCTGAGGATCAAGAACAACATTATCCAGCTTATAATCATTGTGAATAATTCCAGGGTTTTCGCAGTCAGCAGGCTGGTTTTTGTCAAGCCATGTCATTATGTCTTCAAAATCAGGCGCGTCATCTGTTCTTGCGTTTCTGTATCTTTTGCTCCACCCGGCAACCTGCCTTTTTACATACCCTTTGGGTTTTCCAAAATTTTCAAGACCGATTGATTGATAATCTATTGAGTGGAGCTGGTGCTGGATGTCAATATAAGATTGACTCAGTTTCTTTGCCTGTTCCGGATTTAGTGACAGGCCCTCGGGCAAATTTTTTCTCAGGATAATGCCTTCAAGTTTTTCCATGACATAGAAAGTAGAATCAATCACAGATTTATCTTCTGAATAAACATAGGGTTGCGGGCAATACGGGAAAATGGCATAAAGGGCTTTTAGAATATTAAATTCTCTTTTCATATCATGGGCAGATTTGGCTTTTGTACCAAAGGGCGGGCGTCTTAGGATCAGTTTTCGGTCATTAAAAGTTATCTGATATGTGAGATTTGAAAACCCCGAAGGAAACTGTTTAATTTCAATAGATCCTGAAAGTCCTTTTATCTCATCTTTCAAGAAAACCTCAAGTTTTGAAATATCAAGTCCTTCGCCTTGCCTTATCTCTACTGGCGTATCAACAATATCATTCATTTAATTGTTCCTTGTTTTTATATTAATTCATATAGTCCTTGAGGATTCTCCTGGCCACAGATGATTTGTGCACTTCATCAGCACCGTCATATATCCTTGCACCCCGCTCATGACTCCATAAGTATGAAAGAATAGTGTCCGAAGACATGCCAAGCCCTCCGTGGATTTGAATTGCTGTATCAAGAACCTTTTGAAGTGTATTTGCCACAACATATTTGATCATGGAAATTTCATTCCTGGCAGCAGATGCGCCAACATTATCAATCATCCAGGCCGCATGGAGAACCATCAGTCTTGCTGCCTGAATGTCAGCTGCGCACTCTGCGATCCATATCTGGATGATCTGTTTTGAGGCCAGTTTTTTGCCCGGGGCAATTGTTCTTTGTGCGGCCCGACTGCACATCAGGTCAAAAGCTCTGTTGCATATCCCGATCCATCGCATACAGTGGTGAATTCTGCCAGGCCCCAGTCTATCCTGGGCCATGACAAACCCCTGTCCTTCACCGCCAAGGATATTCTCCTGGGGAACACGGCAATTCTGGTAGATGATCTCACCGTGGCTGAAATAACCGTTTCCTGAATGGCCCATAACAGGGATGTTTCTTACAAGGTTGAAACCTTTTGTGTCAGATGGAACAATTATCATACTTGCCTGAAGATAAGTTGAGTTTTCCGGGTTTGTCACTGCCATGACAATGGCAAATTCAGCACCATCAGCTGAAGAAGAATACCATTTGTGGCCATTAATCACATAATCTTCTTTATCTTTTACCGCTGTAGTTTCCAACATTACAGGGTTTGATCCGGGCATATCTACTTCAGTCATTGAAAAGCAACTTCTGATTTTGCCATCAACCAAGGGCCTCAGGTACTTCTCTTTCTGGGTTTTTGATCCATATTTGTGAAGAATTTCAATATTCCCGGCATCCGGGGCCTGACATCCAAAAACATAATGACCAAGTGGTGACTGGCCAAGGACTTCGGATACAAAGGCGTGTTCCATGAGCCCAAGGCCCATTCCTCCAAATTCTCTGGGGTGGTTTGGTGCCCAAAGCTCCATCTGTTTTACAATTTCACGTTTTTTGTCTAATTCTTTTTCAAAAGTGTCATAGTCATTGGAGGCAAGATCACCCTCAAGAGGGAAAAGTTCTTTTTTTACAAATTCATCCATCATCTCAACAATGGTTTGTGTTGTTTCCGGTATTGCAAAGTCCATTTAATTCTCCTATATTATCGGTATGTTAATAATGATTTGTCACCGGTTAGTTCAAGATGGGTTATATTATTGAACCCTGATAAGCTTATCTTTTTACTATTATATGTCATGCGGGTAACAGATGTGTTCATTACCTGCCATGAGAGATCTATGGTTTTGGCATCACTGAGAGTCAATACTTTTTGTATTGCTGCGCAGATAGCACCGGCAGAGGAGAAAATAGCGATTTTTTTTGATGAACACCATTTTTGTACAATTGTCTCTAAACCATGAGTCACCTGTTTTTTAAAATGCCTCCAGGGCATAACCCCTTTTGTATTAAATTCTCCTGAAATCCATCTCTCAACAACTTTTGAAAAAATTTTCTGAAATGCTTTTTTATTGTCCATATTCATGGCATCAAGAAGCTTTGGGTCATCTTTGAGCATCATTTTTGTCTGGGCATCCCAGATTGCTTTAGAATCATACTCATTAAAGGCAGCATCAATATAAGGCCCTGGAATTGGGGTCTCTTTGCTTTTATACACATCAATCACTGCCTTTGCTGTATTTTTTTGACGCTCCATCTGCCCGCAGTATATGGCATCAAATGTTACTTCCATTGCTGAAAAGTGCTGGCCCAGTATTTTTGATTGAGCAACACCTTTTTCAGACAGCTTGTCATAGTTTTTTGCACCAAATGAAGCCTGGCCGTGTCTTATGAGGAAAAGTTCACTCAATTTAACTCCTTATATTTAAGTTCTATATTTATATCTCAATAAAACCTATGAGCTAACTCATGTTTAAAGTATCCTACATGCAACAAAAAGTCGTGTCAAGAAAAATAAAATGAACGTTCGTTTTATTTTACTTGACACTTCTCTGTTAGTGTTTTAAAAAGAAATTTAAAAGAGAAAATTAGGATAAAAATATGAAAATTTTAGTTTGCGTTAAACATGTCATGGATTCTGAGTCAATGATCAGAATAATTGATTCAGAAGAATGGATAGAACATTCAAGTTCAACCCGATTTGAAATGAACCAATTTGATGCCTATGCAATTGAGGAAGCCCTGCAGATCAAAGAGGCGTTTCCGGATTCAAGGATTCATGCCATTACCGTTGGCCCGGATCATGCTGCGAATACATTGAGGCGGGCACTTGGTATGGGGGTAGATGAAGGTATTCACATTGTCGACAATAGCAGTGGTTACCGTCCTCCATTAACGACGGCTTCATGGATTGCTTCCCATGCCGCAAACGAGGGCTATGATCTGATACTGACCGGCATTATGTCCAGCGATGAAATGAATAGCCAGACAGGTCCCATGAGTGCCCGGATACTGTCGATGCCCTGCTGCAGTGCCACCATTTGTGAAAGAATTTCTTCAGATCAAAAAACAGTGTCTGTTGAAAGGGAAATAGAAGGGGGGGCAAGGGATTTGTTTGACATCAAATTGCCCTGTGTCCTTTCGATTCAGACAGGAATCAATCATCCGAGATATCCTGCGCTTTCAAAGGTGCTGCGAGCAAAGAGAAAAGAGCTTGAAATTATTGATTCAGATTCCTTTGATAAACCTGAGACGGGTATCATACTAAAAAATATTTTTTATCCTGAAAAAACAAAGAAAGGTGTCTTTCTCAATGGTGCAATGGAGGATAAGGTTGATCAGTTGATTGATGTTTTTGAAAAAAAAGCACTCCTTGGGTAAAAAGGCGAAACAAGTTATGACAAAAAAAATAGCACTTATTATCGAGCATGAAAACGGCAATATTAAGCCGAGCATATATGAACTGTTGTCCATGGCAAAAAGAATCTCAACCCGGGAGGAATGTGAGATATTTCTTGTCATCATTGGGGAAGAATCAGACAAACGATTGAAAAGCATCAGTGCAAATACAGGATGTGATATTTATGCAGTTTCAACTCCAGGACTTAAAAAATATAAAGGCTCCTTATGCAAAGAAATTCTTTTAAAATTCTTCTGTAAAGAGAGTTTCGATTATATCTGTGCTCCCCATTCGATCTCTGGAATGGATTACGCCCCAGCCCTTTCAATCGATCTTAAAGCACCTTGCATTACCAGTGTGGAGGATGTGTTGTTTGAAGAGGGAAAAATCTATTTTGTGCGCTCAATGTTTGGTGGAAAGCTGTCAGCAAAATTTGCCAAAGGTGAATGCCCAGTTATTTTGACCATACAACCCGGGTCCTTTAAACCATTTTTTTCGGTAAAAACAGATTCAGGTAAGGTTATAAAGATGGTATTTGAGTGCGGTGAAGGTGATATTGAATTTACAGGAACAAGGGTTTCACCTTCCCTAGGGTCGGAGCTTGACAAGGCTGACGTTATTGTCTCAGGGGGGAGGGGAATCGGTGAAAAGGAAAACTATAAATATATAGAACTGATGGCCAAAGTTTTCAAGAGATCTGCCCCAGGAGCTTCCAGGCCTATTTGTGATTATGGCTGGGCCACATACAGCAAGCAGGTTGGAATAACAGGAACCCTAGTATCACCAAAACTATACATTGCTTGCGGGATATCAGGTGCAAGTCAGCATGTTGAAGGTATGAGAGGGTCTCAGTTCATTGTTGCCATAAATACAGACCCTGATGCACCGGTTTTTCAGATTGCTGATATCTGTGTTGTGGCGGACACCATTGAATTCATCCGGTTATTTGTCAAAAAGGCAAAGAATAGAAATTCTTTGCCTTAATTCTTCATGAAATATCAAGATTAATCAATGGTAAAATAAGAACTGTCAAATTCAGGTTTATTCTTATATCGTTCCATCATAAATGTACCCACCATACCTAAATTTGTAAAAAAAGAAGGGTCGACATCAATACCAACACCCTTTAAGGCCAGTGACGCAGCTTCAGGGTCAGGTGGGCACCCTTTGATTCCCATTTTTTCCATATTCAAAGGCATCAACGCTTTGGACAGCCTTCTTCACGGTTTCATTATTTCTTTCAAACTTGTGAATCGCTACATTGATACCTTTCATTTGCATTTCCCTTACTGGTTTTCATCCCTTAATACACGCCTTAGTACTTTACCCACATTGGACACAGGAATTTCATCCCTGAACTCAATGAATTTTGGGCATTTATATCCTGCCATATTTTCTTTGCAAAATTTCTGGAATTCTTCAACGGTGGCATTTTGATGACTTTTTAGTTTTATGAATGCCTTGACTTTTTCCCCACTTTTTTCATCAGGAATACCAATTACAGCTGCAAGTTCTACCTTCTTATTGGTATAAAGAACATCTTCAACTTCCCTGGGATATACATTGAAACCGCCCACAATAATCATATCTTTTTTACGGTCTGTAATGGTGATATATCCATCTTCATCAATATGGCCGATATCGCCGGTGAGAAAATAGCGGTCCCCTTCAATCTGTCGGAAAACTTCTTCATTGGCATCAGGCCTTTTCCAGTAGCCTTTCATGACCTGAGGGCCGCAAATGGCTATTTCACCGTCTTCTCCCCGGGGCAATTCTTTTTCGCTATCTTCAATGTTCAGAATTTTGACCCAAGTGCCGGGTAATGGAAAGCCGATTGAGCCAATTTTTCTTGTTTCCTTATTTGTAGGATTGGTAGTGGCAACAGGTGATGTTTCAGTAAGGCCATACCCTTCAAATATAATGGCTCCGGTTTTATCTTCAAACTGCCTGCACACTTCAGGTGCCAGAGGCGCCCCTCCGGAAAAACAGGCCATTATGGACGTCAGGTCATATTTGTTTAAATCAACATGATTTGCAAAGGCAACAAAGAGCGTCGGCACACCGGGCATAATGGTGGGTTTGTCTTTCTGAACTATTTTAAGAACTTCTGTAAAAGGAGGCTTACCTGCTCTGGGATCAGGAACACATATTAACTTACTCGCCACCTTTGCAGCGAACAACAAAGCACAGGTAATCCCGAAACTGTGATACCAGGGCAGCACGCCTAAAAAAGTATGGTATCCGCCTATTCTCAGTTTTTCAGCTTCCTTACCGTCCTCGTGAACAATTCTACCGCTTTCATATAATCCCATGACATTATAGGTAAAATTGGTGTGGCTGAGTTCAGCCCCTTTGGGAACCCCGGTGGTTCCTCCGGTATAAAGCATGACAGCAGTATCTTTTGATGGATCAATGTCCACCTCAGGGGGAACCGGGCTTGAAGCAGCAACAATGTCATCAAACATCAGATGGTCGGGTTCGTGGGTCTCAGCCTTGGGTATTTTTCCTAAAAGCCCACCTATAAGAGCTTTGATTTTTGGCAGATAGGATTTGATATTGCAAACCACAACTGTGTCAACGTCTGTACCCTTGATTGCTTTCACCGTGTTTTTATAAAATTCAGGGTGATCCATGCAAAAGACCATTTTTGACTCGGAATTGTTAAGCTGGTAATTGAGTTCAGATGCTGTATAAACGGGATTACAACTTACACAGACAGCGCCAGCTTTAAGGATTCCAAACAGGATTTCAGGAAAATGGGGTAAGTTGGGAAGAAAAATAGCAACTTTATCCCCTTTTTTGATTCCTTTACCAACCAGGAAATTGGCGAGTCTGTCAGATGTATCCTTTACCTGGGCAAACGTTTTTTTAGCCCCGCTAAAAACTGTAAATACATTGTCAGGATAGTCCCGGGCAGAGTCATCCAAAAATTTAAATACCGGAAAATCATAGTCAGTTACATTATGCGCCACACCTTTCGGCCAGAAAGGTGTTTCCCAGTTCGTGTTCTTCATTTTTTTCTCCTTTTTTAAAGATTAGAATATACAAACATTATTCATGTTTCATGCCTAGAAAAATACTGTATCTTGCTGCCCGGGCCAGTTTTATACCCTATATATTTTTATCTGTCTTGTTATCGTGCTGATTTAGAATCATATCTTCCGCTATGGATATACGGATCTCCTTTCTGCAGTTTTTCATCTCTTTTCTAAAATTTTCCGTTGAAACCCTTAAATCCAGAGTTCCGTTCATCAAACGGTAAGTCCCCTTTTTTTTGACTTGAAGGAAATGAAGACGGCTTTTTTTTGAAAGGCGTCGGTAAAAAACATCGGTCATCTTTTGGATCAAAGGTGCCATGGAATTTAAAAACAGGGAAACGATAAGATTATTTGCCAGTTTTCCAATAAGTTCCTGTGCCTGGTAATCAAGCTCAACAAGTTTTTCTATATTATCGATATTTTCTATCTGGGAATCTAAGATTTCTAAAAAATTTTTCAAATCAAGGGATGAATATCTCAGGCATGCCATGAACAAAATTTCCGGGTAAGTTGCAATCCAGAAACTTAAAACCTCTTCCACAAGAAATGAATCAAGAATGGATTCATTTTCCTGTATTTCCTTTATGGAAAAAAGGTGTGTTAAAAATTCCACTCCCCCGGTTTCCTTGAAATTCTTTACATAGACACCGTCACTTCTCTTGATATCAATGAGGTTCATCATTTCAAGTTGTTTTAAAGCTATTCGTAAGGAGGCTTGGTCAATTCCGAGTTCTTTAGCAAATGCCTTCAAAGACGGCAACTTTTCTCCTGGTTTTAACTGCCTTGTATAAAGTTTAATAAGGAGCAGATTGAAAATCCCGTTATCTGAATGTAAAATTTCTTGGGTATTCATATTCTCCTTGCCATATTATTATATAGGCATTGGTATTAAAGGTTTTAGCAAATATTGAACACACCCTATCAAGTAAGAAATAAATAATCAACTAAAATTTATTAAATAATAATTGACATTGATTAAACAATAAAACTATATTGATCACACAATAATGATAAACTGATTTTTATATAATCTACATTAAGGAGTAAAAAAATGTCTCAACTCATTGCCGATAGGAAAGAAATTGATTTTATCCTGTATGAACTGTTAGATGTGGAACATCTCTTAAAGTTTGAGAAATTTGACGGTTTTTCAAAAAAAATGTTTAATATGATGATTTCGGAAGCAAGGAAACTGGCAATTAAGGAGATACTGCCTACTCTTGCAGAAAGTGATAAAAATGGTGTCCGGTTTGAAAACGGCCAGGTCCTGGCACCTGAATGTTTTCGTAAAGCAAGACAGGCTATCCTTGATTCAGAGCTCACTTCTACCATGGAAGATCCTGAGTGGGGCGGGCAAGGACTGCCAATTCTAATTTCTGTTGCCATTATGGAATATATAGTTGGAGCGAATTATTCCTTAAGTGGGTATACCCATATGGGGCATGGAGCAGGAAAAATGATAGAGCTTTTTGGAACCGATGAGCAAAAAGATCTCTTTGTTAAAAATTTGTATACTGGCAAGTGGGGCGGAACCATGCTTCTGACAGAAGCCGAAGCAGGATCAGATGTCGGAGCCCTCACAACTACAGCCAAAAAAAATGAAGATGGGACCTATACCATTACTGGAAACAAGATCTTTATTACAGTAGGAGACCATGATCTGACTGAAAATATTATTCACCCGGTATTGGCCAGGATTGAAGGTGCGCCTGAGGGGAGTGCCGGCATATCCATATTCATTGTCCCTAAATTATGGGTTAATGAAGACAAAACCATTGGTGAAGCAAATGATGTCCAGTGTGTCGGTATTGAAGAAAAAATGGGAATGCACGGGTCGCCAACCTGTTCCTTATCCCTGGGTGCCAATGGTAAATGCCGAGGCTTTTTGCTGGGAGAAGAAAACAAAGGCTTAAAGATTATGTTTCACATGATGAATGAAGCCCGCCTCAGTGTAGGTTTCCAGGGCAGCACATCTGCTTCGGTGGCCTTTCTTTATGCTTTGGATTATGCAAGACAGAGAATCCAGGGCAAAGATCTTGCCAGCCTTAAAGATCCCAATGCAAAATCCATCCCCATCATTAACCATCCTGATGTACGGCGAATGCTGACTAAGATGAAAGCCCAGGTCGATGGAATGAGAAGCCTTGTTTATTATGTATATTCCTGTGTTGACAAAAAAAATGTAGCAACCAATGAAGAGGAAAGGAAACTTGCTTCTGATATGCTTGATCTTCTCACTCCGGTAGTAAAAGCCTATTGTTCAGAAAAAGGGTTTGACGTCTGTGTCGAGGCCATCCAGGTATTTGGAGGTTATGGTTTTATCAGCGACTTTCCTGTAGAGCAATTGGCCCGGGATGTGAAAATAGCATCTATCTATGAAGGCACCAACGGTATTCAGGCCATGGATTTTCTGGGTCGAAAACTTGGCATGGAAAAGGGTAATGTCTTTATGAGTTTTCTTAACGAAATAAATAAGGTCATAACCAAAGCAAAAGCAAAAGAATCTTTAAGCACACTTGCCCAGGCACTTTCAAAACAAGTCGAACAACTTGGTGCAACTGCCATGATCATAGGCCAGGCAGCTGCATCTGAAAAATATGCTTCTGCCTTTACCAATGCCCATCCTTTTCTTGAAGTTACAGGAGATGTTACCATTGGATGGATGCATCTGTGGAGGGCGCTGAAAGCCACAACAGCCCTAGAAAATAATCCAAAAGAAAAAGATCGTATTTTTTATGAAGGTATTATTACTACGGCAAGATTCTACCTAGAGACTATCCTGCCTGCAACTTTTGGTAAAATGAAAGCGGTTCAAGCCCTGAGTGACGCGGCATTGATAATGGATGAAAAAGCATTTGGATAAGGAGAATAGATTGGACTCAATAAAGAATATACTCATCCTGGGTTCCGGTACCATGGGGCTGCAGATCGCTTTGCAATGCGCATCATACGAATTTAATGTCACTGTTTATGATGTAAATGAAAAGGCTCTTGGAAAAGCAGAAAAGCATCTTGTCAAACTGGCTGATGTTATGGCAAAACGTAACAGGGTAAGCCGGGAACAGGCAACAAGTGCTCCAATGCATATCAGCTTTACTGCAGACCCTCAAACTGCAGGACAAAACGTAGACCTGATCAGTGAATCCATCCCTGAAGACCCGGGACTTAAAAAAAAGGTATTTGCTCAATTCAATAAAATTTGTCCAGAGCATACCATTTTTACCACCAATTCATCTACGCTGGTTCCGTCTATGATTGCTGAATCTACAGGCCGCCCGAATCGATTTGCCGCTCTGCATTTTCATGATATCCTAGTTACCAACATTGTGGATATTATGCCCCACCCTGGTACGTCAGCGCAAACATTGGAAGATATTCGCTCATTTTGCCGGGCCATCGATCAATATCCCATTGAATTGAAAAAAGAGCAGCACGGCTATGTCTATAACACTATGCTTGTGGAACTGCTGCAGTCAGCTCTTTTGCTGGCTTCAAAAGAAGTGGCATCTGTTAAGGACATTGACCGTGCCTGGATGGGGATCATGAAAACCCGTGTTGGCCCCTTTGGTATTATGGACTCTATTGGTCTTGATACAGCACATAAAGTTATTGATTACTGGGCGAAAGTTAATCAGGATCCTAAGTCACATGCAAATGCAAAATTACTAAAAGTCTTTGTAGACAAAGGTAAATTAGGATTAAAAAGTGGTCAGGGATTTTATCAATATCCGAAACCGGAATTTTTAAATCCGGAATTTATGGAAGGTATCCGATAAATCGAAAAATTATATCCAAGGGAGCAAACATGACTGACAAATTCATGAGCATGAAAAATCTTAAGTTTACCCTCCATTCAAGAAGGAGCAAATATATTTCCGAGACTTCAGATTATTTAAAAGAGCATACGCCTAAAACCATTGATATGGTATTCAAGGCAGCCTTTGATCTGGGCAAAAAAGTGATGCACCCCATGTTTGAAGAAATGGACAGATATCCACCTGTGTTTGAAAATGGGGAGGTTCATGTCCATGAAGGGGTCCGGCCAATGCTTGAAACTCTGGGGAAAGATGGCTGGATTTCTGCAGGTTTCCCAGAAAAATGGGAAGGGGACAATATGCCTGCTTCCCTGCTTCATTGTATAAATTTTATTTTTGCTTCTGCCAATTATTCTGCCTCAGCCTTTCCCGGGCTGACCATGGGAGCTGCAAATTTGATTTTAAGTTTCGGATCCCAAAAACTGCAAAGCACCTATCTGCCACCAATGCTGGCTGGCAAATGGCAGGGCACCATGGCGCTTACTGAGCCGGAAGCCGGATCTTCTCTGGGAGATCTTTGTTGTGAAGCGCAGCCTATTGAAGATGAACAATATAAAATAAGTGGAGAAAAAATTTTTATTTCCGCGGGGGACCATGACGGGGTGGATAATGTCATCCATCTCATGCTGGCCAGGATTAAAGATGCCCCTGCGGGAATAAAAGGGATATCGCTTTTCCTTGTACCCAAATTCAGATCAGACCCCCAAGGTAACCTTGTAGAGAATGATGTAGCAGTCACCCAGGTATTCCACAAGCTAGGATACAAAGGAGCTCCCATTACAGGGTTGCGCATGGGAGAAAAGAAAAATTGTATTGGATATTTAGTGGGTCAAGAGCACAAAGGATTGTCGTATATGTTTCAGATGATGAACGGCGCCAGGCTGGAAGTGGGTATGGGAGCCACTGCCATTGCCACGGCAGCATACCATGCAGCCCTTGATTATTGCAGAACAAGGCGCCAGGGCAGGAACATAAATACTCCCAAAGATTCAGCACCAGTCCCAATTATCCAGCACCCGGACGTCAAACGGATGCTTTTTTTTCAAAGGGCTGTATCAGAAGGAGCTTTGGCCCTTATACTGCAATGCGGCATGTACGAGGATATTTTTGCAACAGACCCGTCCAAAACTGATTGTCATCTGCTGCTGGAACTTCTTACGCCAATAGCTAAAACCTATCCTTCTGAGATGGGAATCTTATCCACAAGTAATGCCATACAATGTTTTGGTGGCTATGGGTATTGTGATGATTTCCCAGTGGAACAGCATTTCAGGGATATGCGTATCCATACCATCCACGAAGGTACGACCGGAATTCAGGCCATGGATCTTCTTGGCAGAAAAGTGGTAGCGGAAAATGGTAGAGCCTTGATGTTGCTGAAAAAAGAGATACTGCAGACTGTTGAAAAAGCAAAGCAATATGCCGGTTTAGAGAACATGTCTGATGAATTGGTGTCCAATGTGGCGCTTCTTGAAAAAGTGACCCATGAGCTTACCGTTATTGCTGGAAAGAAAGGTATAGGGGCGTATCTGGCCAATGCCACCCTCTATCTTGAAATGTTCGGCATTATTGCTATTGCCTGGCAATGGCTGTCCATGGCCCATGCAGCATCAGAGGAGCTGGAACAAGGGGTGACAAAAAAGGCTGACAGGCTGTTTTATGAAGGAAAGATCCATGTAGCCACCTATTTTTATTCCCATGAGCTTGTCAAAACCAAGAGTATATCCATGACCCTGGACCGCGAAACCATGGTAACATTAGCAATGTCGGAGGCCTGTTTTACAGATTAAATGATCACATGATGAGCCATACCTATCGGATAAAATAATTTTGCCAACTGAACTGAATAATAATTAAAGTAGTGGAGGATAGTTATGACAACAAGAATTTCAAAAGCGGCTGTTATCGGATCGGGGATCATGGGGGGCGGTATCGCAGCGCTTCTTGCCGGTGCCGGACTGGATGTACTGCTAATGGATATTGTACCTTTTGATTTAAAGGACGAAGAAAAAAAAGATCCAACTGCAAAAAACAGGATTGTAAAAGCTGGTTTTGATGGGGCTCTTGCATCTTCTCCATCTCTATTTTTCAACAAAAAAGATGCTGCCCGGATTTCAATTGGGAACCTTGAGGATGATATTGAAAAACTGGCAGACTGTGACTGGATTATTGAAGTTGTTGTTGAAAATCTAAAAATCAAGCAGGAACTTTTTGCAAGAATTACAAAAATAAGAAAACCCGGATCAATTATTACTTCTAACACCTCTGGTATTCCTTTAACAGAGATAAGTAAAGGATTCTCCAAAGAATTAAAAGAACATTTTATGGGAACCCATTTTTTTAATCCTGTCAGATATATGCATTTGCTTGAATTGATCCCGGGAGAAGATACCCTTCCTGAAATTCTTGAGACCATTGCCGTTTTTGGTGAGCGAAATCTGGGTAAAGGAATTGTCTGGGCAAAGGACACACCAAATTTTGTAGGAAACCGAATCGGTATCCAGGGAATTTGTGCAGTTGCCAATTCAATGATTGAAGATAACATGTCGATTTCAGAGGTAGATGCATTATTTGGTCCAGCTCTGGGGCGTCCCAAAACAGCTATATTCAAAACCACAGACCTTGTTGGTCTTGATACAATGATAAGCACTGCCCGAAATACTTATGAATTATGCTCGGCTGATGAGCAAAGAAGCACCATGATTCTGCCGGAGTTCATCAAAAAAATGGCAGACCAAAATCTTCTAGGCAATAAGACAAAGGCAGGATTTTATAAAATCGAATTGACACCGGAATGGAAGAAAGTTAGAAAGGTATTAAACCCTTCCACCCTTGAATATGAAGATCTTGTAAGACCGAGTTTTCCTTGTCTTGATAAAGCCAGAAAAAAAGCAACCCTTGAAGAAAAAACAGTATGTGTCCTTAAAGGTGATGACAAAGGGGCATTATTTGCCTGGAAGATGACTGCAAGTGGTTTTCAGTATGCTGCATCAAGGGTTCCTGAAATTGCAGATACCATCGTAGAAATCGACAACGCTATGAAATGGGGTTACAATTTTGAAAACGGTCCATTTGAAATGTGGGATACCTATGGTGTAGAGGAAGCGGTGCAACGCATGGAAAAGGAAGGGCTTAGTGTTCCAGAAAATGTCAAAGCCATGCTGGAAGCAGGCAACAAATGCTTTTACAAACTTGAAAATGGGTTAAAGTATTTTTACGACTTTGCCTCTTCATCCTATAAAATTATTCCTTCAGGCAAATCCAAGGTATCCATTGCAGCTGCAAAAGGGAATAATAAAACAGTCCTGGAAAATGAATCTGCAAGTCTTGTAGATATTGGAGATGGTGTATTTTGTGTTGAATTTCATACCAAGATGAATGCCCTGAATTCCCAGATCATCGAATCCATTGATGAATCTCTTGATTATGTAAATCAAAATGGGGTGGGCCTTGTCATAGGGAATGAAGCCTTTGGAATGCCCGGGGCATTTTCTGCCGGAGCAGACTTAAGTCTTATTTCCAAACTGGCACATGCTAAAAAATATACGGAAATTGATGCGCTTCTTGAAAAAGGACATGCAGGCATTCAACGAACCAAATATGTTCCTTTCCCGGTTGTTGCAGCACCCTACGGTATGACGCTGGGCGGTGGCTGTGAGACATGCCTGGGGGCAGATCGAATGGTTGCCCATGCCGAGCTTTATATGGGGTTGGTCGAAATCGGTGTGGGGCTTCTCCCTGCCGGTGGTGGTACCATGAACTTGTGGAAGAAATATATTGATGCACTTCCCGGTGGTATTGCTAAAGACATTGATTTATCTAAGCTCTTTATTGAAGCGTTCATGGATGTTGCCATGGCAAAAGTGACTTCATCTGCCGCCCAGGCCAGGACTTTTGGATACCTGGGGTTGTCCGACAGAATTGTATTTAACCGGGATAACCTGATTGGAGAAGCAAAGAAAGAAGTTCTGAAAATGCTTGATGACGGCTATATCCCGCCAATGAGAAAACCACTCAAGGTAATGGGTAATACAGGGTGGAGCATGGTGAATGCAACGGTATTAAATATGCTGGCCGGTGGATATATGAGTGAGTATGATGCATTCCTTGCTAAACGAATTGCCTTTGTCATGAGCGGGGGTGATGTGAATAAAAATAGCCTGATCGATGAAGAGACAATCCTCAAGCTGGAGCGGGATGCATTTGTTGATTTTTGCAAGGAAGAAAAAACTCTGGCCAGGATCGACCACATGTTGAAAACCGGTAAACCATTGAGAAACTAAAGGAGAGTTGTAGAAATGAAAGACGCATATATTGTTCAATCGGTCAGGACCCCGGGCTGCAAACAGGCCCGAGGCCATTTTAAAGAAACCAGACCCGAAGAGCTGATTTCCTTTATTCTGAAAATAGCTGTTAACAGGACAGGCGGTCTTAAACCAGAATACATTGATGATGTGATGCTGGGCTGTGCATTTCCTGAAGCAGAACAGGGGCTCAACCTTGGGAGAATTGCACCGAAAATGGCCGGTTTCCCGGATAAGGTATCCGGAGCCACAGTGAACAGATTCTGTTCATCCGGTCTTGAAGCGGTTGCTTTAGCTTCTCTGCGGGTTCAGGCTGGCTGGTCAGATATCACAATTGGTGCTGGCGTTGAATCCATGTCCTTTGTTCCCAATGGCGGTAATTTTGTCAGCCCTCATCCTGAATTGTCGGTTTCCCAGCCAGATATATATATATCCATGGGTATCACAGCAGAAAATGTTGCCAAAAGGTATCATGTATCCAGAGAAGACCAGGATGAATTCGCTGCAGCATCCCAGGCAAAGGCTTCGAGGGCAAGGGATAACGGTCTGTTTACTGAGATTGTTCCCACACCTGCCTATAAATTTATCAAACAGGCCGATAGTACCTACAAAAAAGAACAATTTATAGTTGAGCATGATGACGGCATCAGAGTATCTTCAGCAGAAGGCCTTGCTAAACTTCGTCCTGTTTTTTCAGCCACCGGCAGTGTTACTGCCGGCAATTCATCCCAGATGACCGACGGTGCAGCTACCACCATCATTGCGTCCAAAGAAAAATGTGAAGAACTTGGGCTTGCCCCGATTGCAAAGTTATTAACTTACACCACAATTGGTTGTAGACCAGACGAAATGGGTGTCGGGCCTCGGTATGCGATCCCAAAGGCCCTTGAACAGGCCAATTTGAGGATCGAGGATATTGATATCTATGAAATTAATGAAGCCTTTGCATCCCAGGCTGTATACTGTATCAGAGAAACTGGATTGGAAAAATATATGGATAGAATCAATATCCATGGCGGGGCCATCGCTCTGGGCCATCCCCTCGGGTGCACGGGCGCTAAACTTACAGCCACTTGTCTGGCTAACTTAAAAGAGGTGAATGGAAAATACGGTGTTGTTTCAATGTGTATGGGAGGTGGGATGGGAGCTGCTGCAATATTTGAAATGATGTAACATATGTAAACCTAGGATAAAAAAAATAAAGGAATTAACAATGACAAAAGATATTTTCAGACAGCTTCAGGAAAGACTTGATCTTTATTCCATGGGATTTCCAAAAGCTGAATCAGGAATTGACATTGATATTTTAAAGTATCTCTTCAACGTTGAGGATGCCCAGCTTTTCCTTGCTTTAAGTCATGTGCTTGAACCACCTGAAGTCATAGCAGAAAGAATTGACCAGCCCAAAACCGATGTGGCAAAACAACTTGAACAGATGGCAGAGAAAGGTCTGGTTTTTCGTCTTAAGAAAGGCGAAAGCAATAAGTATGGTGCAATCCCCTTTGTACATGGGCTATTCGAATTTCAGGTTAACAACTTGAAACCTGATCTTGCCAGAATGGTGGGAGATTACTTTGACGAAGCCTTTGATCTATCAATGCAAAAAAGTGCTGATAATTTCTTAAGAGTTATTCCCGTCAATAAGTCTCTTGAAGTAAAAAATAACATTGCAAACTATGAAGATGCGGTTGAGATATTAAAAAGCAAAGATAAAATAATCGTTGCTGATTGTATCTGCAGAAAAAGAACAGAAGTTCTTGGCGAAGGGTGTGGTAAAACTCTTGAAGCATGTTTTATGTTTGGTTCCATGGGTCAATACTACCTTGATAAGAACATGGGGAGAGTGGTTTCTCTTAATGAGGGAATAGAAATATTAAAGGCATGCAGAGAAGCAGGACTTGTGACTCAACCTGCAACAGCACAGAACCCTTCCGGAATGTGTAATTGTTGCGGAGATTGTTGCGGAGTTCTAAGTGCGATAAAAAAACACCCTAAGCCTGCCGAGATTATTTTCTCAAACCATGTTGTTTCAGCCAATACCGATGACTGTACAGCCTGTGAACTTTGTCTTGACAGGTGCCAAATGGATGCACTTAAATTAAATGACGATGTAATTGAAGTCCTGGAACACAGATGCATCGGCTGCGGTCTTTGTGTCACGACATGCCCCACACAAGCACTTTCGCTTGTAGAAAAACCCGAGAAAGAACAAAAAGTGCCCCCCGTATCCATGGCGGAACAAATGATGGGAATGGCAAAAAAAAGAGGGATTATTTAATAAGTTTATACAGCTAGGGCAGGTTGGATACTGCCCTATACTAAATCCTTTGGGATACCGACAGTAAGCAGAACAGAATTTCTGAAAATAATCAGTTTAGATCAATACAAGTTATGTAGCGGGTTTTATTATGTTGTAAGCTTCTGGGTTAATTCTATTTAATTAAAAAAAATAAAATAAAAAATTGTATCTAATTCCTATTATTC
>Ga0307988_1000655_pt1 | contig 22996 bp, 22 predicted proteins | sample EllFjometagen183_FD_203166 | JGI IMG/M metagenome (GOLD analysis project Ga0307988, IMG submission 203166) | Marine microbial communities from Ellis Fjord, Antarctic Ocean - #183 | ecosystem: Environmental > Aquatic > Marine > Unclassified | place: Southern Ocean | collected 2014-10-08 | reverse complement strand
CCTGGAGCATTAACGAGAATCTCACGAGCTTCTTCTGGAGTAATTTCTTTATCAAATTCAAGATTCAATGCTTCAGAATGAGCACGCATAACCGGTACACGGACACATGTACATGAAACCATGAGTTCCGGCAAATGCAGCATTTTGCGGCTTTCGAAAAGCATTTTTAATTCTTCTTTAGTATAACCATTGTCGTAGAATGAATCAATATGAGGAATCAAGTTGAAAGCAATGCGATGCGCGAAAGCTTTAGGCTTGATATCTTCTTTAGCGAGGATTTGACGAGTTTGAACATCCAGTTCATCCATACCTTGAGCTCCTGCTCCGCTAGTTGCCTGATAAGTAGCGGCAATAAGACGTTTCAGACCTTTAGCACGATGTAAAGGGGCTACTGCTACCAGCATGATAATTGTAGAGCAGTTAGGGTTGGCGATAACGCCATTATGTTTTTGCACATCTTCCGGGTTGACTTCAGGTATAACCAATGGCACATCGTCATCCATGCGGAAAGCGCTTGAATTGTCAATCATTACCGCGCCTGAATTAACTACAGCGTCACGGAATTTTTTAGAGATATCTCCACCTGCACTAAATAATGCAATATCAATATCTTTAAATGAGTTTTCTGTCAATTCTTCAACTGCTATTTCTCTACCTTTATAGGTCAGTTTTTTACCAACTGAACGAGCAGATGCCAGGAGGCGTAAGTTCTTCACTGGAAAATTACGTTGTTCCAGAGTCTTAATCATTTCGATTCCGACCGCACCAGTTGCGCCGGCTATAGCTACATTGTATTCTTTTGACATTCTTATCTCCTTGAAAGGCTTGTCATTATATATATATTTGAACTGCTTAAAGTATAAGAAAAAAGTCTTTTTTCAAGTTTAAATAGAAAAATAACAGAAAGTTTAATATTTTTAGTTCAACAGAATTATTTTATCAAAGCTGTAAATTCTGCAAACGACTTTGCGTCGAAGTCATAAGCGAAACCTCTCGGGTCGCCAAAACCGTAACTTGCCCAACAGCATTTCATTCCGGCACGAGTACCTGATTCGAGGTCAGTATAATGATCCCCGACCATCCAGCTTTCTTTTAGATCGGCATTCCACTTTTTAGCAAAATATAGTAAGGCATCAGGTTCCGGCTTCAAAGGATGCCCACCGCCTCCCCCTATGATTTCGTCGAAATATTTATCGACACCAAGTTTTTCTAATACAATTTTTGCAGCTTCGTCAGGTTTATTGGTAATTACGGCTAGTTTTCTGCCTGTAGCTGTCAATTTTTTCAGGCCTTCTTGTACGCCGGGATAAAGTATTGTTTCATCTGTCAAATGCGCATAATAAAATCTTTTCATTATCGGCAAAGCTTCATCAATATCAATATCTTCAGGCAGGGAACGTTCAATGAGGTTGCGCGTACCATTGCCAATATAGCTACAGACTGTTTCCATAGACAAAGGCTCTAGATTGTAATACGCACGGGTCAGGTTAACGGCGGTAGTTAAATCTTGACGTGAATCAATAAGAGTTCCATCAAGGTCAAAAATTATTACTTGTGGCATAGAAAATATCCTTGTGTTAATAGAGTAAACGCTCCGCGGGAAAGATATTCCCGTGAAGCATTTCGCCGATGGCGACTGCTCATTACCGCAGGGCTAGTCGGTTTCCGTTCCGACGACCGTCCGGGTACGACCCGGTGCGATTGTATTTTTTTCTTTTTTCTTTTAAAAATTAACGAATGGCACTTTAGAGATTAGCGGCAAACGCGCAAAAGCATCAACATCTAAAGGAGTAAACTCGCCTTTCTCAAAATAATAATGCGCTAAACCTCCAACCATCGAAGCGTTATCCGTACAATATTTGCGTTCGGCTAAACGCAATTTTGCAGTCTTGGGCAATGCCAGCGGCAGGCGCTCACGGAGAACAGAATTACAGGCAACTCCACCACATAGAACTACTGTTTTTACATTATATTCTTTTGCAGCCATAGCGGTTTTTCTGCATAAAACATCAACAATCGCTTCTTGATATGAGGCTACGGTGTCATATAACATTTGCCCTTCAAGCTTGCCGTTTTCTTCCTCAAGTCTGCGAACATGATATAACAAAGCGGTTTTAACTCCGCTGAAACTGAAATTTAACTTATTCTTTGGCGCGACAGCTTTGCCTGAGGCTCCAGTTAGTGGGCGTGGGAAATGAAATTTTAAAGGATCACCTAATTCAGCGGTCTTTTGAATAACCGGACCACCGGGATAACCCAAGCCAAGCATTTTAGCGGCTTTATCTAAAGCCTCTCCCGCGGCATCATCAATAGTCGTGCCAACCAATCTGGCTTGTCCTTGTTCGTCAATAAGCAAAAGCGCGGTATGTCCGCCTGAAACAACAAGTGCTAAAATCGGGTAAGTTTCTTTTTTCTTTAAAGCTTCCGCTCCGCCATCAAGAAATGAGGCGTAAATATGCGCAATAAAATGATTTATTCCGATAAATGGAAGATTGTGACCAATAGCTATGCCTTTAGCGAGATTCAAGCCGACTAGCAATGCCGGCATCAAGCCAGGACCATTAGTTACAGCAACCGCATCGAGGTCGGAGAAAGTAACTCCAGCATTATTGAGAGCAGTATTAATCACTGGCTGGGCTGCGACCAAATGTTCACGCGCCGCCAGCTCAGGTACAACACCACCATGCACTGCATGACTTGCAATTTGAGACGCCACACAGTCACCTAAGACTTGTGAGCCATCTTTTACTACTGCTGCCGCGGTTTCGTCGCAACTGCTCTCTATTCCTAAAATTAAACTCATTATTTATATCCTGATTGTATTTATTGAACAACACAAATATACTCAATTTAAGTAAAAAAACAACATTAATTGTGAAATGCTATTGTTTTTTCGCCTTTGCGGTAGCATAATAATTATAACGATAACTAATTATGAGGTGTTTTTATGTCACAGTCAAACGATGTTTTTTCTAAGTTAGTACAGCATACAGTTTGGGATTTTATTATTTCAAGAGGTATTGCATGTTTAATAATCGGTATTCTTTTTATCGCAAAGCCGGAAGCCAGCATAAAAATCATTTGTATTTTTCTGGGAATACTCCTGCTTTTAAACGGTTTAATTGCCTTAATTAAAGCTTTCAAAACCGAAAAAGGCAAAAAGTTTCTTTTAGCCTATGGTGTATTTTGTTTAGCTGCTGGAATAATTCTTTTGATACAGTATGAATTTTTGGTAAACCTTATTGTCATGGTATTTGCTTTACTGGTTTTTATTACAGGCGTAAATCAAATGATTGCCGGAATAAAAGCTAAAACCGCCCCTACTTCAGCTCGTTTACTAGCTTCTTTTACTGGAGTGATCTCTATAGCTTTAGGCGTGGTATTATTTGTGCATTCAGGTCCCGCGACTAAAATGGTCATTATCTTTATCGGAATATATCTCGTGGCATTCGGTATTTTAGCAATAGCGACAGGCACAGTAATCCGCAAAGCAAACAAAGATGGACAGACTATTGCCGAGTGATGTTTACTTTAAACGTAAGTCACCATTGACGAATACTTTCGTTGGCTTGAAGTCATCTGACAGAAAAACTATGTCCGCGAAATAACCAGGTTCGATTTTTCCGTGCTTTTCTAGGCCGAGAGATTGAGCCTGATTCCATGAAGTTGATTTTATTAATTCGGCTAAAGGCTTTCCGGTAATTGCGGCTACATTTTTCAATGCGGTACAAATTTCCAGAGTGCTTCCAGCTAATGCACCGTTTGATTTCAAACGTGCGGCTCCTTCAGAAACTATCACCGGTAAACCTCCGATAGAATATTCACCATCGGCCATTCCTGCCGCACACATGGCGTCAGTTATAAGCTGAATTTTTTCATTATCTTTAAGGTCAAAAATCAATTCAATCATGTCTGGACAAATATGCAGAGTGTCGCAAATCAACTCAATAAATACTTCTTTATCAAGCAGCCCTGCCCCGACCAATCCAATATCACGATGATGCAGACCAGTCATTTGGTTGCAAAAATGACTCAAGTTTTTCAAGCCATGTTTTGAAGCTTCTTTAAATTCAGAATATTTTGCCGCACTATGAACACATGACGGAGTAATACCTTCCGCTAGAAGCTGTGAAGCAAATTCCGCTCCGCCTTCAACTTCTATAGCATAGGACACTTTACAAACCGGAAATATCTTAGCAAGGCGTTTAACTTCCTCAATATCCGGCAAACGTACATAATCAGGATTTTGAGCTCCAAGACAACATGGGTTAATGAAAGGTCCTTCGAGATGAACACCAGGAATCTTACAGCCTTTTTTGCCTGACCTGACATATTCCGCGGCGGTTTTCAAAGATGCCGCTAAAAGTTCTTCACTCAAAGTTAAAGTAGTCGGCAGTAAAGTTGTTACGCCTTCCTTTAGTTTATCTATAGCGATAGTATCGATTGCTTCCTGCTTCGCGTCCGTAAAGTCAAAACCTGAACGTCCATGACAATGAACATCAATAAAACCTGGAACGACCATTTGACCTTTCGCATCAATAATTTCATCAGCTTCAGGTAAAACCGAGCCTTCAGGATAAAGTTGTTTGATCTTTTCGCCTTCGATAAGAACAGCAACATTTTCAACATCATAATCAGGTGAAATAACATGACAGTTTGTTAATAAAATACTCATGATTGTCTCCTTTGGTCTTAACTAAATACTAGGTAAACTTGCAGCGATCACAGCTTGACCATGACGCTTGAATTTTTCGTCTGGTGTACGGAATTCAATATTTTTGGCGAGTTCAGGGAACTCTTCATTCAGAACATCCTGAGCGACCTTAAGAATCAAATCTCCGCCTTTACCAGAAGTAACACGTCCCAAAGCTAACAGCAAACGAATATCGTAAAATTCAGCGTATTGAGCAATGCCGTAACCAAAATAAACACCAATCGTTCTGTAAATTCGTGAAGCTCTATCATCATTTTTTTCCATTGCTTCCTGCACTTTTACTAATTGCTCTGGGAAAGGCATGCCTTCAGGAAAATCAAAACCAGCTGCCGGAGCTAAACGAGCTACTGCCTGCTGTGAAAAATATTGTACTCCACAACCAATATCACCAGACCATTCGTCTACAGGAGCATTGTCGCGGTAGTCAACCGGAGAAAAAGCCAGTTCATTGAGCCAATCTGTGATATTACCGTTCAGGTTCACATAACCTACTGCCGTGCTGGTTCCCAAAGCGATACCGAGCACACCATTTGATTCCATTGATATAGAACCGGCTAGAGCTGTTACATCACCATCATTAGCAATCTGCATCGGCACATTATATTCTTTTTGTATTTCATCAAAAATCGGAATAATATGTTCAGCCCATAATGAACGATCCACACCACGAAAAAGCGATGCTGCTCGTGGTTGGTTGTTTACATAAACACCAGCGGCGCTTCCACCTATAGCATCGACTCTAGGCATTTTTTCAGCCGCTCTTTTTAAAGAATCACGAATACCTGCTTTGTGATACTCAGGGTCTTTTTCAAAATAAGGATCCCAGGTGATTTCTTCAGTAAAAACAGTTTCACCATCAATTACAGCGGCGCATTTGCGATCAGATCCGCCGAGGTCAAACCCGATCCGACAACCATCCATATTTCCGCCGAGTTTGACTTCTATTTCATGGCTTTCAGGGGCATCTTCAAGCGGACAGGATACTATTTCCATAGCTTTTCCGTAGATATTCATACCCATGAACTCATAATCAAAAGCACGTGCGCCTGTTGGAGAATAAATTTCAGCAATATCTTTAGCAAGCGCATCACATCCAGCAATAGTAACTTTATATCCACCTTTAGTCCAAAGCAAAGATTTAATCATACGTTCAACGTATTTGACATTTACAGACTTATATCCATCATTATGAGGGAATATTTCTGTTTCAAAAGTTGAAACCGTACCAATACTGCGCGTTAATGCAATAATTATTTTTACAGCTTCACTAGAAACGGCAACTTGTTTGCGGTATTCGCGATTCCATAATACTGACGGTACGAAACCTGGATCAATATCTGATATAAATTTGGGTGATGTTTTAATTTCCATAATAAAATTCCTTTTCTATTATTTATTAAAGCGTTTTAGTAAGTTCTTTTCTATATTTATACATCGTTTTTGGTAAAAATCCAGCGTTTGCGAAAACATTTACGCATTTTTTTTGAATTTCAGTTGCTTTATGTTAAAGTAGAGTATAGAATATATTGCGTAAACGCTTACGCTTAATTTATAAAAGACTCTATATTATGACGATAAAGAAGCTGACAATTAAAGATTTTGCAGAGATACTCGGTGTTTCGACAGCGACGGTATCTCGCGCCTTTAGTTCTAAGGGACGAATCAATGACAAAACTCGTCAGCATATTATTTCCAAAGCAAAAGAATTAGGATACAGCGCCAATATCCATGCCCGTAGCTTAAGCACTCCTGATTCATCAAAGATAGCACTTTATTATCCTGAGTTAAACAGAGAAGAACCTGATTATTTTGTTGCTGAAATAATGATGGGGATAAACAGCACTTTAGCTGAACATGGAAAAAAACTGCAAGTTAATCCTATCCCACTCAATGCTTCTGAGCTAATACTCAATTTATGTAAAGATCAGATATTAAGTGGAGCTATTGCCGGAGTGATTATCATTTCAGGCTCACAAAGTTCTCGCGAATTATATGACTGTGCCAAAAGCCGTGCTGTAGCATGTGTACTAGTTGGTAATATGGATAACATGTATGGAGTAAAAAATAACAATGTCGTTTATGATACCCGCCACGGAGGCTTCCTGGCGGGACGCTATTTTAAAAATACAGCTCGTAAACATCCAGCTTATCTGAGCGGACATTTAGATAGAGACAAACAGCAGGGATTTCGCAAAGGACTTGAGATGTCTGCAGAAAAAATTGTTACAATCGGTCCCGGCTTCGGTTTCCGTGACGGTTATAACGCTATGGAGCTTATTAGCGAAAAACATCCTCAAACAGATTGTGTTCTATGCGCTACTGATGCTATGGCAATGGGATTTATTAAAGCAGCCATGGATCGCAAGATAAAAATCCCGAATGATATAGCGGTAATATCTTATGACGACACATGCGCCGCGCGTTATTATTCCCCTGCCCTATCGGCAGTAAGTTTGAAACCTTTTGAAATCGGCAAAAATGCCGCTATGATTTTAGAACGCACTATGAATGGTGAAAAAAATATACAAACAGAGCTAATAGAGTGCGACCTTGTCGTTCGCGAATCCTCTTAATAAATAAGGAAATTTATAGATGAAACCAACATTATTAGTTTTAGCAGCAGGAATGGGAAGCCGTTATGGTGGACTCAAACAGCTCGACCAGGTCGGGCCATCAGGTGAAACTATTATTGATTACTCAATTTTTGATGCTATTCGCGCTGGATTTGGAAAAGTAGTGTTTATTATCCGCCGCGACATAGAGGAAGCATTCAAAGCATCTGTTGGCTCGCGCTACGAAGACAAGATCGCGGTTGACTATGCTTTTCAGCAAATCGATGCCCTGCCCGAAGGCTTCAGTGTTCCAGAAGGACGCGAAAAACCATGGGGAACAGGTCACGCTGTGTATATGGCAAAAGACATAATTAATGAACCTTTTGCGGTAATCAACGGTGATGATTTTTATAGTCGTGAAGGTTTTCAATTGTTAGCGGATTATCTAACCCAAGCAAAAGACGGCGACAAAGCTGACTTCTCAATGTGCGGTTTTATCATGCGCAATACTTTATCTGACAACGGTTCAGTGTCTCGCGGTGTTTGCGAAGTTGATTCAGCTGATAACTTAACAGAAGTTATTGAACATACTAAACTCGAACGAAATGGCAAAGCGGTTAAAAGTTTCATGGAAGACGGCAGTGTTATAGATTTTACAGGAGACGAAATTGTTTCCATGAACATGTGGGGATTCACTCCTTCACTATTTGAATACATGCATGACATATTTGTTGAATTTCTGCAGGAACACGGACAGGAAATGAAATCAGAATTTTTCATTCCTCTAGTGGCTGATACTTTAATAAAACAAAACAAAGCAACACTTAAAGTAATGACTTCCCAAGATGAATGGTTCGGCATTACTTATAAAGAAGATAAGCCGACAGTTGTCGCAAGTATTAAAAAACTCGTAGAACAGGGTATTTATCCAAACAAACTTTTTTAAGGTAATCAATTATGATAAAAACAACAAAAGCAGTAAGGAAAAAATTTGAGATCTACGGAGATTTTATTTCAGCAGAGCCCTATGGTTCAGGTCATATCAATGATACTTTGCGAGTCATAATCAATCAGGGTGGAACAGAAGTACATTATATATTCCAAAGAATCAATGAAAAAGTGTTCCTAGATCCTCCGGCATTGATGGATAACATCACTCGTGTTACTAAACATATTATGCAAAAAATAGAAGAAGAGGGCGATAAAGAAACAACTCGTCATACTCTCTATGTAATAAATTCCCGAGACGGCAAATCATATGTGCAGGACAAAGAAGGAAAATACTGGCGCGCTTATATTTTTATCGAAAAAGCCCAGACTTATGATGTTATCGAAAACGAACAACAGGCATACGAAGCGGCAAGAGCTTTTGGATTATTCCAGAAAGACCTCGCCGACCTCCCCGGAGAAAGACTACACGAATCTATTCCCGACTTTCACAATACTCCACAACGCTTTGCCAATCTGGAAAAAGCAATAGCGGCAGATAAAGTTGGGCGTGCAAAAGAAGCTCAGGCGGAAATTGATTTTATATTAAACCGCAAAGCAGATGCTTCAAAACTTACTGATCTACTGGCTGAAGGCAAATTGAAGGAACGCATCACCCACAATGACACAAAACTCAATAACGTTATGATCGATGACGAAAGCGGCAAAGGGGTTTGCGTAATTGATTTAGATACAGTAATGCCCGGCCTAGTTCATTATGATTTTGGCGACATGGTTCGTACAAGTACTAGTCCAGCTGCTGAAGACGAAAAAGATTTATCCAAAGTCAAGATGCAGTTTAATATGTTTGAATCCATCCTGCGCGGTTATCTGAGTACGGCAGGCGATTTTTTAACTCCACTGGAACGTGAGAATCTACCATTTTCTGGAAAACTTATTACAATGGAAATCGGTATTCGTTTTCTTACGGATTACCTGGAAGGCGATATTTATTTCAAAACGCATCGCGAAGGGCACAACTTAGACCGCTGCCGCACACAATTTAAATTAGTCGAATCCATTGAAGAACAGATGGATGATATGATGGCATTATTAAACTCAATATAGTGATTTAAAAGGATATTATTATGAAAGTATTAGTTACAGGCGGAGCCGGATTCATCGGCAGTCATATTGTAGAACATTTTCAGGGTAAAGCTGAAGTGCGTGTTTTAGACAGCTTGCGTTCAGGATATAAAAGCAACCTTGATGGTTTTGATGTAGAATTTATCGAAGGCGACATTCGAGACCGTGAAATAGTACGCAAAGCCATGGAAGGAGTCGATTATGTTTTTCACATGGCAGCGATGATAAGCGTGCCAGAATCAATGGACAAACCAATCGAATGTGTTGACCTCAATGTCAACGGTTTATTAATAGTTCTGGAAGAAGCGGCCGCGGCTGGCGTTAAAAAATTATGTTTTAGCACAAGTGCGGCAATTTACGGCGACAATCCAACCGTTCCGAAACGTGAAGAAATGTATCCTGAGCCAAAAAGTCCTTACGCCATTACAAAACTTGATGGCGAATACTATTGTAATATGTTTACTCAGGAAGGCAAACTCGAAACTGCATGTATGCGTTACTTTAATGTTTTCGGACCACGACAAGATCCACAAAGCGCCTACGCTGCAGCTGTGCCAATTTTTACCGCCAAGGCAGTCGCTGGTGAAGACATTACTATCTTCGGTGACGGTGAACAAACTCGTGACTTCATTTATGTAAAAGATATTGTCGCGGCAAATGTTTTCATGGCGCAAAGCGAATTCACCGGCGTTTACAACATTGCTTACGGTGGTCGTATTACTATCAATAAGCTGGTTGATACTATTAAAGATATAACAAAATCTGATTCGAAAGTTCTGCATTTAGCTGAGCGGGCAGGAGATGTCAAACATTCAATGGCTGCTGTTGATAAACTGAATACAACCGGCTTTAAACCGCAAAATGACTTTGCGTCAGGGTTGGCACAGACAATAGAATTTTTTAAAGAAAAAGCAAAAAAATAAGTGTTAGATTTTACAGATTAAGTGGAAAACATTTAAAGGAAGTTTTCTATTAAATATTTTTTGATAAATTGACTTGAAAAAAGCTAAAAAGAGTTTATGTTTTAAGTTCTTTAGTAAAGCGCTTTAGTAAGCTGGCTTTAACTAATATTAAATGGAGCAAATAATGGAAGTAATAATTCGCCCAACAACAGAAGCGGCAACTAATCTTGTTGCAAAGTTAGTTGCTGAAAAAGTTAAACAAAAACCTTCCCTCAGTCTTGGTCTTGCTACTGGACGCACGATGGAAATGGTATATGATAAACTTGCAGATGAATACAATAGCGGTCTTGACTTTTCTTTGGTCAGAACTTACAATCTTGACGAATACATAGGTTTACCGTCTGAAGACCCAAATTCATATCGTCATTACATGAATCAACATTTGTTCAGTAAAATTAATGTTGATTTGCGCAATACCCACCTTCCTTTAGGAATGGCTAAAAACCTAGACCTCGAATGTATCTTATATGAAAAAAGTATTAGTCATGCTGGTGGAATAGATTTGCAACTGTTGGGAATCGGACGTTCAGGTCATATCGGATTTAATGAACCACTTTCTGCTTTGCAGTCAAGAACTCGTGATAAATCTTTAACTCCAGTCACTATTGCACAAAATTCACCGATGTTCGACCCTCCTGAAAGCATGCCTAAACGCGCGATCACAATGGGTGTCGGAACAATTCTGGAAGCTAAACAAATAATAATGCTGGTTACAGGCAGAGAGAAAGCTGGAATTTTAGCAAGAGCAGTTGAAGGTCCAATAAGTTCAATGATTTCAGCGACCGCACTGCAACTACATCCAAAATGTACAGTAATTGTTGATGAAGAAGCCGCTGCAGAATTGCAGGAACGTGATTATTACAATTGGATATTTAATAGTGAGCCAAAATGGCAACCATATCGTTAATTTATCGAAACGCAGAAATGTTTTCTGCATAATATAAATAATACATTCAAGGAGAAGCAACCATGAAAGTAGCATTTTACGGACACGTACGTCAGTACGAAAAAATCAAGAGTGAGATCGATGGCAACATGCAAGAAGTCATCATGAGCGGCAGTTATGTACTCGGCCCAATGCTCACTAAGTTTGAAGAACAAGCAAGCAAATACTTCGGTTCAAAACACGCAATTGGTGTTGGTAACGGAACAGATGCTATCTGGTTAAGCTTAATGGCTCTGGGCGTAGGTCCTGGCGATGAAGTTATCACTAACGCTAACACATTTTTCGCTACAGCTGAAGCCGCATGGATCGCTGGAGCAACTGTTGTTTTGGTTGACTGTGACCCTAAAACAAAATGTATCTGTCCTAAAGCTGTTGAAGCTGCAGTAACAGATAAAACTAAAGCTATCCTCCCTGTTCATCTCTATGGACAATGTGCTGATATGCGCGCTATCAAAGCTATCGCTGATAAAAACGATCTCTACGTTATCGAAGACAATGCTCAAAGTATTGACGCTCGTGGCGCTGATTTCGAACAAGGTGAACTTTCTGATGTAGTATGTACTAGTTATATCATTCAGAAAAACCTCGGATGCTTCGGCGACGGTGGTATGGTCTTCACTGACTGCGATAAAGTTAACAAAACTGTCCGCAGACTCCGTAACCACGGTTCTACTGCACGTAACAAACACAGCTTTGGTTTCAATAGTCGTCTCGACGACCTCCAAGCAGGTGTTTTGAGCGCAAAAATGAATCACATCACAGATTGGACTGATAATCGTATCGCTCTGGCTGCTAACTACACTGAAGCATTGAAAGATTGCACAACGTTCAAGCTTCCTTATGTAACTCCAGGTTGCCGTCATGTATTCCACTTGTATGCCTTGGAAGTTAACTGCAGCTGCAAACGTGACGCATTCGTCGCATTCCTTCAGGAAAACGGTATCGATGCAAAAACTCATTACTCTATAGCCATCCACCAACAGGAAGGTTTCCCATGGGGTAAAGACTGCCGCATCGCCGGTTCTTTAGAGAACGCAGAAAGAAACGCAGCAACTTGCGTATCAATCCCAATGTTCCCTGAATTACAAGCTGACGAACAAGCTTATGTCATCGAGAAAGTTCTCGAATGGGATAAAGCTAACGCTTAAGTTTGTTTTTTTAAAACTATTAAACGGGGCTTCGGCCCCGTTTTTTTTAAGGAGTATAATTTTATGGCTAAATACAAAGTTATGGTAGTTGGAATGGGCAAACGTGGCAAACATCACGCCGCCGCTTTCCAGTCCAATGAAAATTTTGAAGTAGTCGGCATTTGCGACATCAGCAATGACATGCTCAATTCAGCCGCCGAATCTCTCGGTCTGGATAATGTTGTCAAGGGTTCTGATGCAGCGGCTATCGCTAATCAGGTCAAACCTGATGTATTCTGTTTCTGCACTATGCCGAAGCTTCGCTACGACATGGTAAAAATAGCAGTTGACTGCGGTGCAAAAATGGTCGCTTTCGAGAAGCCTATCGGCGAGAACCTCGAAGAAGCAATCAAAACCAAAGCTCTGATCGAAGAATCAGGCATCAAAGCTGTTGTCAGTCACCAGCATCGTTACGGCAAACATTATCAAAAAGTTAAAGAAATCGCCGCATCAGGCGCTCTTGGACGGATTGAAATGGTTTCCGCTACAGCAACTGGATGGATGACTCACATGATGAGCCACATGATCGATTACATGAGCTGGTACAATGACTATGCTGATGTTACATGGGTTATGGGACAAGCTGCTGGTAAAGGCAAAGAAAATGACAATCACCCCTCCCCTGACTATATCGGCGGATTTGTTCAGTACGCTAATGGCGTTCGCGGCTATGTAGAATGCGGCGCTGGAGCTCCTGATCAGCCGGACGTGGAAAAATGGTGGGGCAAAAACCGTATCTGTGTTCAAGGAACTGAAGGTTTTGCTGAAGTCTTGACTAATGGCGGCTGGCGCGCGGTCACCAAAGATGGTGTTCAGAGCGGCGACGGTGTAATGAATTACGATGTTGACATGCCTCCATACATTCAAGATATGGCTAACTGGCTCAATGACGGTAAAGTTCATGACTGCTGTTTTGCCAACGCTTATGCAGGATTCGAAGTAATGATGGGAATTGTGCGTTCAGCAGCGGAAGGCGGGCAAGTTGCCATGCCAATGCAGGCTGGAGCGGATGAGCTTAAAGAGCTCTTTGAAACATTATCGGATGCTCCGGTAATTGCCAATCCCGTAAATGTCGAAGAATTCTTAGGCTGAAAAAGAACAAGATTTATTTAATTTATCCGATCTATCATATTCACCCGATAGATCGGATTTCTTTTTGCTTTTTTTCCTGATTATCGCCTTGATAAAATCCCCCTTGCATCTATATTAACAGTTCACGCGATAGTAGTAGGCAGTCGCCAGTTCATTAGAGCTGGAGGAAAGTCCGGACTACATAGAGCAGGGATTCCTTTTGTTAAGGAAGGATACTGTGGACTATATTCCACGGGAAGGCTAGTGCAGCAGAAAATATACCGCCTCGAAAGGGGTAAGGGTGAAAAGGTGAGGTAAGAGCTCACCGAGTGTTTAGCGAGAGCGACATTGCAGTGTAAACCCATCCTGTTGCAAGACCAAATAGGGAACGAGTTGTTGCTCGCAATGTTTGAGTTCCGGGTTCTGGTTGCATAGATAGATGATTGCCGCCTCGAAAGAGGTACAGGATCCGGCTTATTCTGCTATCGCGCTTTATTTTGTGAATAATATGGAGTTTAATTAATGAGTTCAGAAAAATTAAAGAAAGCTTTAAGAAGGATACCGGATTTTCCAAAGAAGGGTATTGTCTACATTGACATAACCCCAATTCTTAAAGACCCGGAACTTTTTCAATTGACAATCGATTTATTGGCAGAGAATTATATTGATTCTCCTCCTGACTATATTGCTGCTATTGACGCTCGCGGATTTATCTTTGGCGGGGCTTTAGCGACAAAACTTGGATGCGGCTTTGTTCCAATTAGGAAAAAAGGCAAATTGCCTTATAAAACTTTTACTGAAAATTATGATTTAGAATATGGTTCAGCAGAGATTGAAATGCATATTGATGCTGTGCCGGCTGGTGCTAAAGTTTTATTAGTAGATGATTTACTGGCTACCGGTGGAACTACCGCCGCTGCTGTTAAATTGTTGGAAAAACTTGAAGCAAACATTATTGGGATTGAATTCCTTATCGAATTGGAATTTTTAAATGGACGTCAGATACTAAACTATCCTGTGAATTCCATTATTGTTGAGAAATAAAAAAGGACTTTGATTTTCAGATGGCAAAATATGCGATTTTAAGTGACATACACGCAAATACTGATGCATTTAGCGTCGTGCTAGATAAATGCCAGGAACAAGGCGCCGATAAATTTATATGTCTTGGCGATATTGTTGGTTATAATGCTGAACCTGGTGAATGCATCCGAATACTCCGCGAAATCCAACCAGTAGCCATCGTAAAAGGAAACCATGACGAATATGCCTCAAACAATGACGGCGCACTCGAAGGTTTCAACCCACATGCTAAAAAAGCTGTATTATGGACTAAAGAACAGCTTTCTCCAGAAGAACTAAACTGGCTGGCGGCACTTCCTTATCGTGCAACCGTTCAAGGAACAAACATGACAGTTGTTCACGCCACATTAGATTCTCCTGATAACTGGGGATATATTTTTGATGCTCATCACGCAACAGATAATTTTGCATATCAATTCACACAACTGTGCTTTTGTGGCCATTCTCATGTACCAATCGCATTTTGCAAAAAACCAATATCCTCAATGACTGAAAATCCTATTGATGAAATTCCCGGCTGGGCATATGACCCGGAAGAAGGAGTATTTCCGCAAAATGTTGATGAGGCTGACAGCTTAACTGTTTCTATTCAAACAGGATTTAAATATTTATTCAACGTCGGCAGTATCGGTCAACCGCGTAATCGTGACCCACGTGCGTCATTTGCTATTTACGATTCAGAGGAAAAAACTGTAACCAGATACCGCATACCTTATGACATTGCGTCAGCACAAAGAAAAATCTTAGCGGCCGGCTTACCGGAAAGGCTGGCTTTACGCCTGGAAACAGGTAATTAATCACCGTTTGCACAATTAATATTATGTATCAGAAAAAATAATTATGACTGATTTTAAAAACAAAAAAATCAATAAAATATTAATTGTAAAGCCCAGCAGCCTGGGTGATATATTCCATTCTTTTCCAGCAGTTTCACTGCTCCATAAAGCTTTTCCAAATGCAACATTCGACTGGTTTGTTCGCCCTGAATTTCAAGATGCTGTCGATTATTGCCCGATTACAATCAATCGGAAAATTATTTTCCCTCGTACTAAAATAAAGAAATTTAAAAACTTTACTAAGACTTTCATTAAAGTACGAAATGATCTGCGCCAAGAAAAATATGATTTAATTGTGGATTTTCAAGGATTGATGCGGAGCGCATTTTTTAGCTCGCTCTGCCATTCATCTGAAATTGTCGGGTTCGCGAAACCAAAAGAATCTCTGGCGACATGGGCATATGCACATAAGATTGACCTACCAAAAGAAGCTGTTCACGCTGTTGACCGCAATATTGCTCTCGTTGAAGCCATTACCGGACAGAAAGCTCCAAAGCAAATGCCAGCTCTGGCGCAAGTTAATAAATTCAAAGAAAAAATCGAAATAATTCTTAAAAAACACAATATTAATCCAGAAGACAAATTGATGGGAATTATCCCAGGCGCAAGATGGACAAGCAAAACATGGCCTCCTGAATTTTTCGCCAAAATCGCAGCAAAATTCATTGAAAAACAAGCCCAATATAAAGTACTTATTATCGGCGCACCAAGTGATCGCGCTGCGGCTGAAAAAATCATTTCTCTAACTTCAAATGATCGAGTCATCTCTATTGTTGGCGATACCAGTGTCGGTGAGATGATAGAAGCAATCCGCCATTGTGATTTTATTTTTAGTAATGACAGCGGTCCTATCCATATAGCCGCGGCACTGCATAAAAGCGTGTTTGCGTTATTTGGACCGACTGATCCTGATAAAACCGGACCTTATGGGGATTGCCATAAGATATTCCAAGCTAAAATTGACTGTATTAAATGCTTAAAAAGAACTTGCCCGATAGATGATTCATATTCATGTCATAATCTTGACATTTCAAAACTTATAACTACATTAGATAATTACATAAAAAACGGAGAAGTAAATGAAAAGTAAAATAAAAGTATTCTTGTCATTGATATTATTGACTTCAATATCCTTTCTGTGTAGCGCACAGTTGGCAATGACCTTAAAAATGAGCCGGACACATTATCTCCAATACGAAACTATACACGCTAAAGTTACTATTAGAAACAACAGTGGACATGCAGTTGTATTTGGCGATAATAAACGTTTGCAAGGTAAATTGCTTTTTAAAATCATTAGCCGTCAACGTATTCCGCGAGGAAAAATCAAAGATGCTTCATTTCCAATGAGCGGTGTTATTATAAAACCTGGACAACATAAAGATTTCATTGTGCCTATAAGTAATTTTTATAAATTAAGACAATGCGGCACATTTCGCATATATGCCTATGTCGAGCATAATATGTTTGAAGATAATTATATGTCAAACGAGACCAGCTTTGAAATAAACAAAGGATTCACCATCTGGAAACAGGTTGTCGGTGTCCCTGAATTTATGCTTTCAAAAAAGAAACAACAAATTAAAAATAGAACCTATAGACTGGCAGGTTTGTTATCTGGAAGAACAAGAAGTTATTATCTGGTTATCGAAAATAAAACACGAGTCTTCGGTGTGCTTTATCTAGGGGATGCACTTGGAGAAGAAAAAATTACTCATGAAGTTGATGCTCTGAGTAATTTACATCTAATGATACCAATATCACCAAAAATATTCGTTCATTTAGTTGTCGATGTCAACGGAAGACTAGAGGATGAAAGTGTATATAAACGAACCACAACAGTTCCTGCTCTGGTCAGGAATCCCAAAACTGGGAAAATATATGTAATTGGTGGTTCTCACGCTAAAAAGAAAAGGGATTATAGATAATGCTTGATCCAGTAAGCTGGCAATGCGCCAATGGGAAAATAGTAAGAAGCTACACTCAAGAACTTGACGATCAAGGCGGAAAACTGCGCTTAATCGAACAAACTCTCTTGCCTGAACAGCTCATATATGTAGAACTTGATGATACCGAAGCAATCTTCGACGCAATCAAACGTCTGGTAGTTCGTGGAGCTCCAGCAATAGGCTGCGCAGCCGCAATAGGATTGGCGGCAATAGTCCGCAAAGTTGAATTCAGTACTGCCGCAGAATTAATCGATTTTGCCAAAAAAAATGCGGATCGCCTAGCCGAATCCAGACCGACAGCAGTAAATTTATTCTGGGCTCTTAATATATGTATGACTAAGTTAAAAGAAAACAGTAATGCAAGCGTCAAAGAACTCAAAAATATTTTATTGAAAACCGGACTGTATATTCTTGAAGAAGATATTCAAATGTGCCGTTCAATCGGCATTCACGGAAAAACTCTACTCAAAGAAGGAATAGGAATTCTGACTCATTGCAACGCCGGGGCTTTAGCAACAGGTGATTATGGTACCGCACTTTCTCCAATGTATGTCGCGCATGAAGCCGGAATGAACATCAAAGTTTACGCCGATGAGACCCGCCCTCTCCTACAAGGCTCACGCCTGACCGCCTGGGAATTAAATCAGGCGGGCATCGATGTTACAGCTATCTGCGACAATATGGCGGCACAAGTAATGAAAGAAGGAAAAATAGATTTAGTTATAGTAGGTTCAGACCGCATAGCCGCCAACGGTGACGCGGCAAACAAAATAGGCACCTATGGAGTGGCGATATTAGCAAAGTATCACAATATTCCGTTTTATGTAGCCGCCCCCTACTCTACTTTTGACTTGGAATTATCACACGGCGACAAAATTCCAATCGAGCAGCGTCAGTCAGAAGAAATAGCTAATGGTTTTGGAAGACGTACAGCTCCACTAGATATTAATTTTTATAATCCGGCCTTTGATGTAACTCCCAACGAATTAATCACCGGAATTATCACAGAGAAAGGGATATTTTATCCTCCCTATACTTTTAATTCGGAGAAAATGAAATGAAAAACAAAATTTTCGCACTTGCTGAGGAATCAATAAAGATTGAACAGAATGTTAGCGAAATTTATTTTTTATTCCACATCTTATTTCCTGATGATTCAGACTTCTGGTTGAAGCTAGTACTTGAGGAAGAAAGTCATGCCACGCTCATTAAAAACGGCATAGATATGTTTGAACCAATAAATGCATTCCCTCATGGCATATTAGCTAATAACCTACGCATGCTCAAAGAAACAAATAAAAAACTTAATTCTATTTTAAAACAATTTAAGGATACTCATCCTTCAAGAGAATTAGCATTTAACACAGCCTTGGACATTGAGCTTTCGGCAGGAGAATTGCATTTTCAAAACTTTCAAAATAAAGTACACCCATCAAGTTTTGAAAATATTTTTCAACAGTTAAATGGAGATGACAAGGACCATGCTAAAAGAATTCGTTCTTATATGAGAAACAATGACATTCTGTTCCTAACAGAAAACAAGGCAAAATAAATCCATGCGATTTCTTAGTAAGTTATCATTTGACAATTCGCTATAATCCATATATACTAAAGTAACTACACGGGAGAAATTATAAATGAAATTTTTAAATATTGTTGCATGTATGGCTGTCGCTATTATTTTACTTAGTGGATGTGGGAAAAAGAAAGAAGAAGAAGGTCCACCTCCTGAAGTAAAAGACTACACTAAATTAGCAACAAAAGAAAAAGTTTTACTGGAGCCTGCTAAATTAAAAACAGGAAGCATTGAGTATATATGCTGGACATATTTCAATGCCATTGCCAAGAAAGACAGAAAATTAGCTTCTCTTTTTGCCGCGGAATATAACAAAAGTGATATTGAATATGATCCTGCCTGGAAAAATCTTCAAAGAAGGTATTTAGAAGCAGATTTTGATTTCAACAAACCATTCTACATTGAAATACAGCCAAACACTATGATAAAAGGTGATAGATACAAAGGGAAAGCCCGGATTTATGGTTATTCTAATAAAGAAAAGAAAGAAGCCTATGTCAAATTTTCTCTAACCTTTGTTGACGACACCGTTAAAATTGGTCGATAAAAAATCTTTAAATAAAAAATCGGATTGACCTCCGGCGCCGATCAAACAGGCGAACCTGTTTGTCGTTCGTCTCCAACGGACGAAATTCGGCGCGATTCCCAGCGCCTGTAAAACACCTCTCTCAAAAAGTAAGGCTTATTGAAAATGAGCGAAGTAAGTTTTCAAAAAGATGCGAGCGTTTGAGCACTCCCACAACTAAATCTTTCCCGCGTGAGCATTTAATTTTTTAGCAGGACTATAGTTAACATAGAATACTTTACGTCCACATTTTTATCCTTGTCAGTTGTTCTTTTCTTGTGGGTGGGACTCGAACGCTCGCATCTTTGAAAAATGGTGCACTCTGCGCACCTGAGCAAAGCGAAAGGCAAGCTTATTTTTAAAAGCCTCGCTTATCGAGAGCAGAATTTGGTCTGATGCGTCCTCCTCCGCTGAAGCTATGAAGGACTTAAGTTTCGCTCGTTAGAGACGAGCGACAAACAGGGTCGCCTGTTTGATCGGCGACGGAGGTCAATCCGGTTTTTTATTTGAAAGATTTATTTAGAAGACTTTTCTTTTTTTCCGTAGTCTATATCTTTAATTTTAATTTGGGGTTCAGGTAATTCTTTGTCTGCTAAGAAATCTTCTACCAGTTTTTTAGCTTGTTCCAAATCTCCCTCAGGGAGCCAGTGGATAACGTGCCCTTCCCTCTCCATCTTGCGAAACCAAATATCCTGACGCTTGGCGAATTGACGAATCTTGATTAAAAGTTTATCCCGCATTTCCTGAAAACTAGTTTTGCCTTGAAGATATTCAGCAACATAACGGTATTCTAAACCTAGGAAATCAAGTCTTTCCCATGAAACACCGTCCTTATGAAGTTTTTCTATTTCATCAATCATGCCTTCTTTAAGTCTGGCATCAAGCCGGGATTCGATTCTTTGATGTACTGTTTTGCGTGGATAATAGACACCAATAATCAATGATTCGAACTTCAATGGAGGCATCTCGGGAATACGTTCCGGCTCTTCGGCTTTTTCTAAAGCACGCAAAAGTCTAGTTCGATTATTATGATCTTTGAGCTGAAAAAATAACTCTGGATTAGTTTTTTTGAGTAATTCGTCAAGTTCCTCAACTGTTTTACCGCGCAATTCCTGACGTTTGGCTTCATCGGGTGGAGCTCCGGGAAGACTAAAACCGGACAGAAGAGCATTTAAATACATAGCAGTACCGCCGGAAAGAATAGGCAAATGTCCTGCTTCACTGATCTCTTTAACCGCCGACCTTGCGTCATGACAAAATTCCATAAGGTTATAGGCATAACACGGATCAGCAATATCAATTAAGTGATAAGGAATGACTTTGCCGTCAATTTCGTAGTCATCAAGGTCTTTACCAGTGCCGATATCCATACCTTTATAAACCTGTCTGGAATCTACACTTATTATCTCACCAGTAAAATAATTCGCCAGTTTTATCGCCAAAACGGTTTTTCCAGTGGCTGTCGGCCCGGTTACAACAACTATTTTTGCTGATTCATTCATTATTTTTTCATCTATGAGTTTAAATTTTTGATAATTGAGTTATATTAAAAGATTATATAATTATAACATAACTTATTTTAGCGTTTTTAATATGCCAAAACAACGAACTTTTGAAAAAACTGCAACATTGTCCGGAATCGCGCTTCATACTGGAGCCCGTGCCACTCTTAAATTATTAGCCGCGGAAGTAAACACAGGAATAACTTTCAGACGTGTAGACCTGCCCGGTAAACCGGAAGTCAAAGCTTTGGCAACTAACGTAGTTGACGCACAGCGCGGAACTACTATCGGTAACGCCAACGCAGCTGTTTATACTATTGAACACATCATGTCTGCCCTGCATGTCTGCAATATTGACAATGCTATAATCGACATTAATGGTCCTGAACCGCCAATTGAAGACGGCAGTGCCAGGCGCTTTTTGGAAATAGTACTGGAAGCTGGCAGTATCGAACAGGATGCCGAAGCTAAGATTTGGACAGTTAAAGAGCCTATATATATAAATGAAAAAGGCACGCAACTGGTAGTCATGCCAAGCGACAAATTAAATATATCCTGCACAACTTCTTTTGTTGGTTGTCCGATTGAAACTCAATACATGGAAACTGACGTGACTCTTGATATTTTCCGTGATGAAATTTGTTCAGCCAGAACCTTTGTCAATTATCAGGATCTTCAACAGTTAATGGAAATGGGTTTAGTAAAAGGCGGAAGCCTTGACAGTGCCGCGATTATTCATGACGGCGCAATCATCTGTAAAGATGAATTAAGATTTAAAAATGAAATTGTCCGCCACAAGATTCTTGATTTAATCGGAGACATCTATTTGTGCGGTCAACGAGTACAAGCAAATATAATAGCTATCAAGCCAGGACATTTCTATAATGTTCAACTGGCGGTAGAAATGTTAAAACAAATATAAACTATTGGAGATATAACAATGAGTGTTATCAATCTAAAACAAATCAAGGAAATTCTTCCTCAACGTTACCCAATGCTGATGTTGGATCGCGCGGAAAAAATAAGCGACACACAATATGTCGGAGTCAAAAATGTTACGATCAATGAAAATGTCTTTAATGGACATTTTCCGGAACATTCAATTGTTCCCGGCGTTTTGCAGGTCGAATCTATGAAACAGCTCGCGCAGATCGCAGTCGCTGACAAACTTGATCCAAACAATGAAAATGACATTTACATGCGTATTGTGGAAAAAGTTAAATTCCGCAAGCCAAATAATCCCGGCGACCGCATGATGATCGAAGCCGAGGTTCTCGAAGTAGAGAATAATGAAGCGATAGTTTCATGTAAAGTTACAAATAATTCAGGTCTAAGCTGTCAGGCTAAAATAACTTTAGCCATACGTTCTAAAACTCAACCGGAAAAAATGCCGAAGATGTTCACTGAATTTGATAAACATGCTGAAACTCCTGGTGATGTCCATCAAATCATGACAAAAATTCCGCATCGTTATCCTTTCCTTTTGATTGATAATGTTGTAAAATACGGCGAAGGTAATACTAGCATCTGCGTTATCAAAAATGTTTCTCAAAATGAAGAAATTTTCGCGAATTGTCCTGATGACTATGCTGTATTGCCAGCCTCCATCCAATGCGAGATAGCTGCTCAATCAGGTTGTATATCAGTACTTTCTAAACCGGAAAATAAAGGTAAACTAGGTTATTTCATGTCAATCGAAAAAGCAGAGGTATTAGCACCGATTTTCCCCGGCGATCAAATCGTCTGCAATATGACTATCTATCCCGGATCATCACGTTTTGGAAAAGGACACGGCACAATCAAGGTTGATGGTGAAGTAGTATTCAAAATACAATTAATGTTCGCTATCGTTGATCCTTAGACCATAGCAAAATAATTAATAAAAAAAGTCGCCTCGTCTTGAAGCGGCTTTTTTATTATATTTATGAGCTTATATTATTCTGATACTTTTAAATTAAGATCAGTGTAAGCGATTTTTTC
>Ga0307988_1000653_pt1 | contig 23011 bp, 21 predicted proteins | sample EllFjometagen183_FD_203166 | JGI IMG/M metagenome (GOLD analysis project Ga0307988, IMG submission 203166) | Marine microbial communities from Ellis Fjord, Antarctic Ocean - #183 | ecosystem: Environmental > Aquatic > Marine > Unclassified | place: Southern Ocean | collected 2014-10-08 | reverse complement strand
GTGATGCTGAAATATCACTTGTCTGGCCAGAAGAGAAGGGTGATGGGACATTGAACGGAATAAAATTCGTAATTACTGGAAGTTTTACAAGCTTCAGTCGTGATGAACTCAAAAAGATTATTACAGACAACGGTGGAAAAATATTATCCGCTATTTCTAAGAATTGTGATGTCCTTCTCGCAGGAGAAAAGGCTGGCTCAAAATTAAAGAAGGCAGAAGAACTCGATATTAAAGTCTGGGATGAAGAAAAAATTTGTGCCGAGCTCGGAATCGAAATAAGTGAACCAACGGAAGAAAATATGTCCTTGTTTTAAAAAAAGACCTCCGAAGAGGTCTTTGAAATAAGTGTGTTTTCACCCTACGTTAGTAACAAGTATGAGTATCCATGAAACCCCTGTTATTCCTCCAGAGGAAATTAATAATGTCTCTGAATTTAATACAAAGCTTTTCATCGATTCAGGAAATACTGTTGGCATAAGATATGCTAACGCAATAATCCCTGTTAAAAGCGTCATTACTATTGCAAAACTTATTATTTTTTTCATAATAGTTTGTTTTGGATTTATAAAAGAGCAATCAACACACACTTTCCTTTTAGAAAGCAGTGTGTCTTTACGACCGCTACCTTCACCTTGAAAGCAAAACATTCTTAGGACAAAACAACAATAAAGTCAATCTATTTCCGATAACTTTTAAGTATTCTATATCTTAACGGTCTCCATGCGCATCTTCATATGCCTCAATAGAAATATTAAAGGAATCAAATTCATATTCCTCCATTTTTTTATTTTTTATTGGAGAATATGTCGTTATTTTAAAGTTTTATCGAATTCTGGAAGAGGGAAAATCTGCTCCCCTTGGAAGGGATATTAAAACTTCATCCTGAACAGGACCCTTTGTTTTATAATAATTTCTTTTTCTTTGTTTTGGAGGCAATGAAATGTTCTTTAAGGAATCTTCCTCCATTTTTTTTTGCAGTTCAAGCAATTTCTCTTCCCATTCACCCATATTAAATCTTTCTTGGTACTCCTCTTTTGCAATGAGTAACAATTTTTTAAATTCCTCTATTTTCAATAAAAACTTTCCTACTTGCTCTGGCATCTTTATACGAACATTTTCATTTTGTAATAGCTGTAAATCTTTTAATTCTGTAAAAGCAGAGGTCGAACTCACTCTCTCTCTATATAAATCCCGTGCAGCAATGAATTCTGTAACAGCTGCACCCCTGGTTTCTAAAAAATTATCAATTTTTTCGATAAGCCCATTATACTCTCGATGTAATTTTGGATAATGTGGATCTGTCATTTTCTCCATCACCTTCTCTTTTTCTGATTGTACCATTTTTAAAATAGTTAAATGCTCACACTCTTTAATGTAATTTAATGAATTCGTCAATACTCTTTCCCATAATATTTCTATTTTATGAAACCGAGTTTTGACAAAAAAACACAACTAAGTAGTGTTTGCACGAATTTTTCTTGTTTTAAATGAATAAACAAAGTTGGTCTCGTATCGCACTCATAGGAGGATGTGCGCTGATTGCAGTGCTCTTTGCTATTCCTGACTCCGTATGGGGTGATGATTGGTTTAGCTCAAAAATGAAAGAATATCATGTAACGCTTGGTCTTGATCTGGCCGGTGGTACTGAACTCGATTATAAAATCGATTTATCTGATGCCATCGCACAAAATAACGATGACGATCCTCAGAATGATGTAAATCCTGATTCTATTGCAGAATCTGTTCGAGATGCACTTGAAAAACGTGTAAATCCTGCAGGAGTTGGCGAAATCGTCGTAAAACGATCTCAAATTAATAATGAGCAACATGTACTCATTCAAATGCCGCCCAGTTCAAATGTAGCTCAGGCAAAAGATGATGCTGAACGTGATAATCGTCTTGAGTTTTTTGCTGAAGACCCTTCTCTTGAGGCAGTCACTCGTTCTTTGATTCAACAGGAGCAACGAACTATTAATGCTTCTAATTGGACTCGAAGAGTTGCGGAACTTGCTGATGAGAAAAAGATTATTCATCAGATATTTGAACCACGATGGACTGATGAGATCCATGATCCAGCGCTAAAAGATGCTCTTCTTGCTGCTCGTGTAGGAACTATTTTACCTGCATTACTCGAAACACAAACTGAGCTTGAATATACAGTTGACGAAAATGGCCAATTGCAAATACAAAATCCTCCACGACCACTTCTCGCTATTGCTTATGTAACGAGTAATAAAAATGAGAATCGAGAAAAAACTATCCCTGCCGAAGCGGAAGCACGCCACATCCTTTTTGGATTTACTGGTGCAACTCGTGCAGCTGATGACGTAAAATATGCAGATGAATCAACGGCTCGTACTGAAGCAGAAAAAATGTTGCAACGTTTGCAAACCGAAGGCACTGATTCTTTTGGAGATCTTGCAAAAGAGTTTTCAACTGAAGGTGCTGCTCAAGAATCTGGCGGAGATCTCGGAACCTTTCAGCCGGGACGTATGGTTCCTGCTTTTGATGAAGCCATTTTTTCTGATACGGCAAAACCAGGTCTCTTAGATTCTATTATTGAAACTGAATTTGGATTTCATGTAATTGAAATCATTGCCCTTACTCCAGAACACACTGAAACTTCTTCTGAGCCACGTGTTGGATATGAGCTCCTCGGATGGGATCGAAGCGAACTCGGATGGAGAAAAACTGATCTTGGTGGAGCACAGATGGAAAGCTCAATCGTTGGATATGATGAAATTGGACAGCCTATTGTAAACTTACTCTTCAATACAGAAGGAGGAGAGATGTTTGCTGATATCACAGAAGATGTAGCCTCACGAAGCTGTAATGGTGGAGTATGTCGACTTGGAATTAAAGTTGGAGGTGAATGGATTACCACCCCGACGGTGCGAGAAAAAATTATTGGAACCTCCGCTCAAATCTCTGGAAGCTTTACCTTTGAAAGTGCTAAAGAATTATCTGATGGACTAAACTTAGGAGCTATTGATGCTCCTGTGAAATTGGCAGGACAACTTACCATCGAGCCCTCTATGGGAGAAGATCAGTTTCAAAAAAGTCTTCGAGCGGGAGCTTTAGGACTTGTAGCAACACTAATCTTTATGATTATATCCTATCGACTCGCTGGAGTTATTGCGGCCATTGCATTGATCCTCTATGTAGGATTATATCTTTTTATCTTGAAAATTTGGCCAGCTTCTTTCGGAGGACCCGTTGTTGTTTCTCTTGCGGGAATGGCTGGACTTGCTTTGTCTATTGGACTTGCAGTAGATGGAAACATCTTGATCTTTGAACGATTAAAAGAAGAATTACGAACTGGTCGATCTCTTCGTGAATCAGTAGATCTTGGATTTGATAGAGCTTGGTCTGCTATTCGAGATTCTAATATCACGACATTGATTACCTGTTTGATTTTGTACAACCTAGGAAGCGCTATGATTCGTGGATTTGCCGTTACTCTTATTGTGGGAACACTTCTTTCAATGTTCTCTGCCGTTATCCTTTCACGGAATTTATTACGCCTTTCATTGAAATTTAAATTCTTAAACCATCCAGCTTTGTTTGGAGTTTCTAACTCTTCAAAAAAATGAAATTCAATATTACACGACATCGAAAAACATGGCTCACCATGTCAGCCGGACTTATGGCCCTTTCTCTTGCTCTTGTAGCTGTATTTGGATTTAATCTTGGACTTGATTTCCTTGGAGGACTTCGCTGGAACGTTCAGTTTACCACTGAGCAATCCATAACAGCCGAGCAACTTACTGAATTCTTTAGTACGAGTGAAGTACTGGAAAAGGATGCTCTCATTCAAGCCGCTGGAGATAATAATTTTTTGATAACACTTGAGGAATTAGAGGAATCTACCTTTGAAGCTCTTTCAGACAATGTTAAAAATACTATTGGAGACTTCGAAGTAGTTTCATTCCGCCGTGTGAGTAGCTCTATCGGACAACACTTTCAAAATGAAACCTTTATGGCTATTGGATTGGCTCTTTTTGCCATTATTCTCTTTGTGGCATTTGCCTTTCGAAAAATACCCAAAACTGTGAATCCTTTACGTTTTGGGGGATCTGCGATTATCGCACTATTCCATGATATTCTGATTATCGTCGGAGTATTTACTATTCTTGGAGCTTTTGTAGATGTTGAGCTTGATCTCCAATTCATCACGGCATTGCTGGCAACGCTTGGGTTCTCGGTAAATGACACGATTGTTATTCTTGACCGTGTACGTGAAAATTTGAATAAACAAAAGTCGAAAGAAACATTTGAGGATGTGGTAGAAAAGTCTGTGAAACAAACATTACGTCGATCAATTAATACTTCTATTTCTACTCTTTTCCCTCTTGTTTTCTTGCTCATTTTTGGAGCAGATTCAATCTTCTACTTTATTCTTGCTTTAACAATTGGAATCCTTGTTGGAACCTATTCATCAATTTTCATCGCCGCACCACTTTTGGTGTCATGGAAAAATTTGATAGATCACCGAAAATTCTAAATTTTGTATTTATTCTAAAATCCCTTCATTATCGGAGGGATTTTTTTATGTCTCCCTTATGAAAATTCCTGAAAATTCAATCCTCAATGAAAATCTATCTTCTCATGGGAAAGATCTTTATTTCCCAAACGGAATTGTAGCTCAAGCTGGAGATGCTGATGGAAAACCAATCAATGCCACCGCGGGAGTTGCCTACAATGATGATGGAACACTTATGACCCTTCCGTCACTGAAGGAATCTTTTCGTATAGAAACAAACTCATTTAATTATGCACCAACGCCTGGATTAAAAGATTTGCGTGAAGCGTGGTTACAAGAAATACATAAAAAAAATCCTTCTCTCGGAAATGCTCCCACAACCCTTCCCATTGTGACAAACGGACTCACCCATGGTATTAATATTACTGGGCAATTGTTTCTTGCACCTGGAGACAATGCTATTTTGGCTGATAAATATTGGGATAATTATGAACTTATGTGCGAAATGGGATTAAAGGTACACCTAAAAACCTTCCCTACTTTTGATGGAAATGGATACAACACAAAGGATATTGAATGTCTGGCCCTAGAAGAACCTATTGGAAAAAAGTTTTTTATTTTTAATGTTCCGAATAATCCCACTGGATACTCTCCTACTCTTGAGGAACAAGACCAAATTATAGAAAGCATGATTCGTTCCGCAGAAGCAGGAAACAAAGTTATCACTCTCTGTGATGATGCTTATTTTGGACTAAATTATACCAATGATATTGCTCCTGAATCAATTTTTGCAAAACTAGCAAATGCTCACGACAATATTATTGCCATGAAGATTGATGGAGTTACAAAAGAAGAATTTGCTTGGGGACTTCGTGTTGGGTTTATTACGATTGGAGGAAAAGCTCTGACTCCTCAAGATATCGCTGTACTAGAAAACAAAATCATTGGGGCTATTCGTGCCAATGCATCAAACGGATGTCGCCCTTCACAGGAAGCTATTTTGAATTTACTGAATCACCCCAATCACAATCAAGACAAAGCTGCTGCGAAAAAAATTCTACGAGAACGATTTGAAACGTGTCAAAAAGTACTGACAGAAAATGCTGACACCTACGCTGATTGTTTCACTCCCCTTCCTGCTAATTCTGGATATTTTTTATGTTTGATGCTGAATAAAAACATTGATGGAGAACAAGTACGTCAAACGTTATTGGCAAAACATGACATTGGAATTATTGCCATAGATGACTGGCTTCGTGTTGCTTTTTCTGCGGTAGGAAAAGAAAAAATACCACATCTCTTCACAAAAATTCACGAAGTTTGTTCCGAGCAACTTTTACAGAATTCTGAATATCTGAAAAATAAAGAGTGAATTACCTGAAACAATTGAAGAAATACTTGCCTCTTTCTTTGTTTTTTGGGACATTTCTGTGCGATGAACAACATTACTATTGAAGCAGGCTGGAGGTCTGCACTAAAAGACGAGTTTGAAAAAGAATACTGGAAAAATCTCTCTACTTTTGTGCGATCAGAAATAAAAACGGGAAAAGAGGTTTTTCCACACCCACAAAACGTTCTTACTGCTTATAATTTCTGCCCATTTAAAGATGTGCAAGTAGTTATCCTCGGACAAGACCCCTATCACTCCATATCAAGTGTTGAGGGGAAAAATGTACCGACGGCCCATGGACTCTGTTTTTCCGTCGTAAGAGGCGCTAAAACGCCCCCATCACTCCAGAATATATTCAAGGAACTACAATTAGAATATCCCGGGTTTGAAATACCAAATCATGGAAATTTAGAAAAATGGGCACAACAAGGAATTTTATTAATAAATACTACTCTTACTGTCCGTGCTCATGAACCAATGAGCCATGCTGGAAAAGGGTGGGAAGAGTTTACTGATGCCAGTATAAAAACTATCTCTCGCGAAAAAGAAAATGTTGTTTTTTTATTATGGGGACGACATGCTCAATCAAAAAAATCACTTATCGATACCTCAAAACACCTTGTCCTGGAGGCAGCACACCCGTCTCCTTTTAGTGCTCATAATGGATTTTTTGGCTGCGATCACTTCAAACAAACAAATGAATATTTGGAAAAACTTGGCAAAGCTCCCATCCGGTGGCAAACTTAAACAAATGAAAAAACTTCTCCTCGGTCTCGCTCCTTTTCTTCTTGTTGGTTGCTCTCTTTTTACTGCTGAAGAAGTTGTTCCTAAAATTCCAACTCTCGACTCATTCACTATCGAATCTGGTGACACGGGATTAGTTTTATATAGTTCGGTAGATGAGACTTTTGAAAATGTTCTCTCAACACATCCCATCCTTGATGCAAATATAGAAGACGGAATTCTCACTTTCACGGAAGACATTGACAGTATTCCTATGACAAAAACAATTAATCTTGAGGCTTTTATTGAATTTTTGAATCAATAGGATATGAAAAAAAATGAGGAAGGTTTCTGTAGAAACCTTCCTCTTGTGCTCAAGAAAAGGAAATTTAAAATGTCTGTTGGTGTATTAAAATCTTAATTAATAATAAGTTTTTGAAATCTCTTCATTCCTGATGCATGAATAAAATACATCCCAGCAACCAGATCAGATACATCAATACTTGATGTACTGCCTTGGCTAGATGGAACTCTTTTTACCATTGCGCCTGAAGTATCAAAAATTTCAAAAACCTGCTCACGTTCCCTAGAGTGAGTCTTCACATTCAGTACATTCGAAACTGGGTTTGGATAAAATACGAGTAAATCTGCCTCTTCATCCTGAATTCCTGAAGGAATTTCTTGGATAATCAAAGGTATTTTTACAATATTATTTTCCAATCCTTTTTCCAAATGACTAAATGTATGAGGAGCATCTGCAACAATATACACATATAAGACTCCTTCAATTGAGTCCGGTAATGTAATTGTTGCCATTTCTGGATCAAACTCGTCCTGTATTCTTCCGCCAAGGGAAGACTCATCGGTAGCCATTAAAACTGCCGTCGAATCAAACACATGACTCCGTGAAAAGAAATAGCCTACAACGCTATTCCACTCCACACGGTCTGTGACAGGAGAAAGATACTGAGCACAAGAAATCGAAATCTCTTGTCCCATTTCAGGATAATGATCCCCGTTATTTACTGTTACCTCTCTTATAGATAAATCTAATGTGAGGTCTTCGCCCATAGATTGGGCAGAAAGTTCCGTTATAAAAACGAAAAAAGATAAAAATACTAAAAATTTAATCATAAAATTCTGCTTTCTTTTGAATAAAAATTTTAAAAGTCCGTTTTCCTAAAAGAGCTGCGCGAGTGTATGCAGGAATAAAATGTTGTAAATCTTGAAATTTTTTCAGTTTGCAGCGAAGAGATACCTTTAATTTTTTAGCAAAAAGTCAAACCGTTTTCCCTTTCTCATAGAGCACGAAAACCCCCTGTTATACTCCACCATCAATTAAGATAGTTGCACTATTAATTTGTTCAGAAGTTTCTAGTGGAGCTAGTGATCAAAATTACTGCTATTTCTTTGGGACAATTTTATCAAATCCACATAATGCTCTAAGTGCTTCTGGAATAATTACAGAGCCATCCTTTTGTTGAAAATTTTCTAGAATCCCAACAAGTGGACGAGAACTTACAGCTGTTCCGTTTAAGATGTGTGCAAATTGCAATTTATTATCTTCGTCTCGATACCGAATATTCAAACGACGTGCCTGAAAATCTGTACAAATAGAAGTTGATGTCATCTCGCGATACTGCCCTTGTGCGGGCAACCATGCCTCTAGATCATATTTTTTTGTCGCAGAAATTCCCAAATCCCCACAACACACATTCACCACCTGGTAGGGTAATTCTAATTTCTGAAGTAATTCCTCTTCCACTTCACGAATTAACTCATGTAAGCGTTCGGTATCTTCTGGTTTACAAAAAATAACCATCTCAACTTTTTCAAACTGATGTACTCGGAAAATACCGCTTGTATCTTTCCCGTAAGAACCTGCTTCACGACGGAAACAAGGTGAATAAGACACATACATTTTTGGTTCTGAAAGGTCCAAGATATCATCTGCATGATAGGAAACCATTGGCACCTCAGATGTCCCGATGAGAAATAAGTCATCTTCTCCTGGGTTCACACGATAATTTTCATCATGAGCAAAATATCCTGTTCCTTCAATCGCTCGTTGTTTCGTAAGAAATGGCGGTATCATTGGTGTAAATCCTTTCTTTTGAACTTCACTAAAAGCCCAAAATATCAACGCTCTTTGCAGCATTGCTAATTCATTTTTCATGTAATAAAAACGAGCTCCTGATACTTTTGCTGCTCGTTCCATATCAAGGAGATCTAGCTCTTCTGCAATTTCTGCATGATCACGCGGGGGGAAAGTAAATACTGGTTTCTCCCCTTCTGTACGAATCACTACATTCTCTTCATCCGATTTTCCATCCGGCGCATCTGCATGTGGCGGATTAGGAAGTTTTTTTAATATTGTTTCAACTGCCTCCTCTGCATCTGTCTGCTCTTTATCTCGTTTTTTCTTTTCTTCTGAAAGAAGTTTCATAGATTCTAATAACTCATTTTTTTCAGCTCCTTGCATCTGCGGAATTTTCTTAGATGCCTCATTCTGCTGTGATTTCAAACCATCTGCCTGCGTCTGAAGTGAGCGACGTCGCTCATCAGATTCTAAAAGTTCTACAATAAGAGACGAATCTACTCCCTTGCGCGCCAAGCGCTGAGTAAAGTCTTCTGGATTCTGACGGATAGCTTTTAAATCGAGCATTGTCGAAAGTTTAAATACACGGTGATAGTAGCCGAAGCGTTATTTTTTCTCAATGAAAAACCGAAGGAACTACCCCGTAACACTCCTTTTTCTTGACAAAGCCCTCTTGACATTTTATTCGTAATCTTGTACTATTTCCTCTCGCATCAAAAAAACATGCAGAAATCACCACAAAAACAAGTTCTCGGATTACTCAAGCAAGCAAATGAAATTCTCATTATTGGCCCACAACGTTGGGATTCTGATGCAGCCGCGGGAGTACTCGCACTTCATACTGTTTTGAAAAAATCAGGAAAAACCTCTATCGCCGTGGCTCCTGATAAAATACCACAACAGTTACAATTTCTTCCGAACGCTGATTCCGTCTCACAAACTTTGGGGACTGGAAGTGATTTTATTATTTCTATTCCGACAAAATCTGTAAAAATAAAGAATGTTCATGCAACTGAACACGAAGAAGTTGTTGATTTGGTTCTTCAAACGGACGGAATAATTAATCCAGAAGAATTAACTTTTCGACGACATACAGAAAGGTTTGATGTAATTGTGGTACTTGGCGCCGATAGTCTTGAGGATTGTGGAAAACTCTCCACTGATCACTCAAAACTTTTTGCTGATACACCCATCGTTAATATTTCAGTATCTCCAGCAAATGAATTCTTTGGTCGTGTAAATCTTGTTGATGCTTCAGCAAGCTCAGTATGTGAAATTCTTACTGACATCATAAAAACGGAACCTGAATTTGAAAAACATCTTGATGCAAATCTTTCAACCATGCTTCTTTCTGGAGTTTTGGCGGCAACAGATAGTTTTTTGGCTTCGAATACAAGTGCGCGATCACTAGAACTTGCGGCTGATCTGCAATCACGAGGAGCTAATCAATCTGAAGTTATTGAATATTTATTCAAACAAAAATCTTTCGCAAATCTTCGTGTTCTTGGTCGATTACTGGGGAATCTTCAACTGGACCCGAAACACCAAATGGCATGGACTAATCTGACTGGTTCTGATTTTGAGCTCACAGAAACGACTTTTGATGACCTTGATGGATGGTCTGGACAACTACTTCGGCACATTAATGGTGCCGATGTTGTTATTACTTTTATTGAAAAAGAAGAAGATGCTCTTATTCAAATCCGAACAGGAAATGAAATTGATCTTCTTGCTTTATCTGACTCTTTTGAGGGAAACATTGTAAGCGTTCCTCATGGATTTAACGTAACTTTTCCTAAAAAATCTGTACCGGAGATACAATCTCATGTACTCAGAACTGTTGCCGATTGGCAAGAACGACGGCTACGAATGGAAAAAACTGATATCCGAAAAATAACGCTTGATGAACTTGCCATAAAGAAAGAAGAGGAGGTTCAACCACTATTAAAAATAGCTGAACCAATGCCTCAAGCACCAGAAAATATTCCTTTTGAAATACCTATTCAGGGTGAGTAAGAAAAACTAATTATTCTTTTTTCTTTGTACTTTCCGCTTTTTTATTGATCTCTTTAAACTTCACCATCAGCTGCCACACAGCTGTGATTATTGTAAATGCAATTAATGCCCCCCCAGCAATCCACAGCTGCAGATGAGGTGTCCACGCGAGATAAAATCCGAGCCCTCCGTCAAGAAGAAAAACTCCACCAAGAATCGCAAACGTCGTCCCAAAGGCTTTTACAAGCGGACGAAGTCCCAATCCCATCAATATAAACATCACCCCGAGAACTGCGAAGATAATTGTAATCATATTATTTTTTTAATTGGTGTTCCCGCCAGGAACCGAACCTGGGTCTTCTCCTTAGGAGGGAGGTATTCTTCCATTGAACTACGGGAACAAACCTGCTACATTCTGACTCGATGAACCTTTTTTCACAAGCCGATATAGAACAAAACATTCTTTCTTTTTTGAAAGAAAATCCTTCAGGAGTCCTTGAAATAGTAGGTCCTACCGCAAGCGGGAAAACGGGATTTTCTGTTTATATTGCAAAATGGGTGGAACAGAATCTTGGGAAAAAATGTGAAGTAATAAGCGTTGATTCTCGACAAATCTTTCGTGGCTGTAATATTTCTTCAGCGAAAATTACTGAAGAAGAAATGCAGGGCATTCCTCATTATGGACTTGATATTGCGGATCCCCAGGAAACATATTCTGTCGTTCAATTCCAACAATATGCCTTTGAAAAAATTGAGAAAATTCAATCTCGTGGAAATATCCCGATCCTCTGTGGAGGAACAATGCTCTGGCTCGATGCGATAAGCGAAAATTATGTCTTTACTGATAATCCAGATGTGAAATCTACTCAACGCGATATCCCACGTTGGCCTGTTTTAAAAATTGGAATGCACTGGGACCGAGTAAATCTTTATGAACGATTGGATCTGCGCTCCGTACAAATGTTTGAAGGAGGAATGATTGAGGAAGCAAAAGAAATGCTGAAAAAGCCTCTTTCTCGTTCAACACTGACGATTTTTGGATATCAGGAAATTGCTGTATGGATAGAGGGAGAAACCACACAAGAAGAAGCGCTTCTTCTTAATCAAAAACGAAATAGAAATTATGCAAAACGACAGCTCACCTGGTGGCGTGGCCGTGAAGACATCCAATGGATAGATGCTGAAAACATGCGGTTTTAAGCCACTCCTCCTGGTAAAACTTTTGACTTCCCTCACGTCTTCCCCAAGAATGAAGATACTTTTTAACATTTGAAAAAATGACTGATGGAAAAGATGGTTGCGGTAGCTGCGGAGAAGGAAAATGTAGCTAAGTCCTTCTCTTACAAAAAAACCCTCACCATTGGCGAGGGTTTTTTTATATGTACAATAAAGTCTACAACTCTCGAATTTGCACCGTTAAGCAAAATTCTCCTTTTACTAACACCCCTGAATTAACAATTATGCGTTTTCCAATAAATTCTGGATGTGCCTCACGTAATTTTTTCAATGCTGACTGTACAGATCGTTCTGGGTGTTTGTCATAAAATTTAATCTCATCTGCTTCTGTTCCCCAAAGCAGTCCTAGTTGTCTGCATGTCTGTATGTTATTAGTAAAAGCAAAAATAGGTACCGCTGGTCGGAATTCCGATACACAAACTGCTGTATCTCCTGAGTGAGTTAAAACAACAATCCCAACTACATCTGATAATTCTGCTGGCATTTGCGCAACGGTGTGTGCCATTGTTTCTCGTACTGTACCTATAGGCAATATTCGTAATGGCTTCAATCTGAGCATGTTTTTTTCACTCTCTATTGCAATTTTTGCCATCGCTATTACTGACTCACTAGGAAACTCCCCGTTTGCTGTTTCCCCTGAAAGCATTGTTGCATCTGAACGCTGAAACACTGCGTTGGCAACATCTGCAACTTCCGCTCGTGTAGGAGTTGGCGTATTAATCATTGAGTCCAACATCTCTGTGGCAACAATCGTCATTTTCCTATGTTTCGCGGCTAATTTAATACATTCATATTGCACTTTTGGTACCTTCTCAAAAGGAATTTCTACCCCCAGATCTCCTCGTGCAACCATTACTCCATCCGCAGCAGCTATAATGGCTTCTAGGTTCTCAACGGCAATTACATTTTCAATCTTAGGAATAATTTTCATTCCTGATTTTTTCTTTTTCAAATATGCTCGAAGTTCCTCTATATCTGCAACACTACTCGCAAACGAAAGAGCACAAAAATCCACATCATGTTTTACCCCAAACTCAATATCTTCCCAGTCTTTTTCTGTGATAGTAGGAAGTGAAATTTTCTTTCCTGGTAAATTCAAATGTCGACGCGATCCAATTGTTCCATCCTCGTTCACATGACAAATAACATCCCTGTCTGTTGTTTTGAGAACCTTCATCGTAAATGCCCCTGAATCAACAACCATATTGTCCCCTTCTTCTAGATCATTAATAAATCCTGGATGACTTACCTTATTTTTTCCCGTCTTGGCAAAAACATTCTCTGGATCAATCGTCCATGTAAAAGTGTCTCCCTTATTTACGGAAATTTTTTCATCAATATCTTCTGTGCGAATATCTGGACCTTTTGTGTCCAAAATAATTGGATATCTTTTCCCTGTTTTTTCTTCTAATCGACGAATTTGCTCAATACGATGCCCATGCTCTTTATGATCTCCATGTGAAAAGTTCAAACGAAACACATTTGCTCCCACGTGAGCTAACTTTTCAATAACATCAAGTGTATGTGATGCCGGCCCAAGAGTAGATACGATTTTAGTTCTTCTCATATGTAATTTTTTAAATTTATTTCAATAAAAGTTTCTCGGAATCAGTCGAAAAAATCAACTCAAGCAAAAGCAAAAATAAAGCGAAGAGAATCCCTTCCATCCATCCAAGAAGGTTGAATAGCCGTAAGGCTACTATTGCCACTATAAAAATAGACATAATCAATCCTCGTCGCAGTGCGCATTGAAAAGTTCTTTCCTTTAAATTTTTTCCAATAATAAGTTCTGATCCAAAAAAGAATATGTAGGTGAGGATTGCCCAAGACGTTCCCAACAGAGATATAAAAAAAAGTGATACAGCAATAAAAGCCTGCGCCCCAAGCGGGTCAAGTTGCGTAAGAGTAAAGACAAACACCCCAATACTGAGAATAAACACAAGCGTAGTCCAAAAAAAGTATCGAAACATTTGAAAACTGAACTTTTCTTAAATGGTCGGGATAGCAGGACTCGAACCTGCGGCCTCACGGTCCCAAACCGCGCACTCTACCAACTGAGCTATACCCCGACATCGCTTAAAAAGAGCACGTGCAGTCTAATTTTGAAGCAAAAAAAGTCAACTTGATTTTGAACCCTATTTTTGAAACAATCCTGCCCGATGAATGAGTTACGAAAAAACAAAACCAGAATTCCACGAAAGGGCCTTTTCCTTTTTGGAGCTTTCCTGTTTGCCGCAGGCATTGCTGGTGTGTTATGGCACTTCCTCAGTCAACCAACTGCGAAACTTGCACAAATTTTCCCAGCATCAACCTCAATGTTTATTGAGTTTTCACTTGATGACACCTCTCTTACTCGATGGAAAGAAACTTTTATCGAAACTGATATATCGACTTCTGTAGAAGATATCTTGGCTCAATATCTTCCCCGGGCTACAACAGAAAATGTAACCCCATGGATTGGAAAACGTGCAGGGATGGCGTTATTACCAAATAATGAGTTTATTTTTGCTGCACGATATCGCAATCGAACCAAGGCAGAATTATTCCTTACTCAACTTACGCTTCCTGATGAATCTTTAGTGGAACAAACCGAACATGATATTACGGTAGAAACACCTGCTTTCTCCTCTCCTCTTGCTTTTAAATTTGTAGATAGCTGGCTTCTCATTGGAAGCTCTGTCGAATCATTAACCGTTGCTCTTTCTGAAATTCCAATAGCAGCAAATCCTCATTATATTGAATGTGCACAAGATTTCCCCCTACAGGCTGATATTATTGCTTTTGCGAAAAGTAGTGATCTCCTAAATGCTGAATTCCTGGGAGAAAAATATGTGGCACAAGAACCTCTTCTGCGTGCGCTTGCAGAAACTATTCCTGCTATGGGACTGACCCTTAATTTCGAAAGGGACCGCACGCTGCTCGATGCCAAATTTGTAACGGCAGACAGTGTATTTTCTGCTGAACAGCTATCCAATACTCCTCATGAACTGTTGCCACAAATGGCACAATTTTCACCTCGTGATACGTTGTTTTTTATGAACGGAAATGATCTTTATTCGAAATTCATTCATACACGAAATTTTTTATCTGAACTTCATCCACAATTTTCTGTTGTATTCGATGGACTCCTGCGTGCTGAATTTCGTCGCATTTTTGGAGCAGAGTTTAATTTCGAAGAAGATTTTCTTTCTCAAATGCATAATCAATATGCGTTAATTTTTGATTTTGAAGATGCTACTTCTCCCACACCTCATTTCACATTAATTACGGGATTTGGAGGTGCTGATATGGAAAAGAATGCACAAACGCTTCACCATGTAATTCGATCGGCTCAGAGTCAGGTTGCTACAGAAATTGTGGAGAAAACACTCGCCGATGAAAGTGTAAGAGAAGAACTCGTAGCTATTGACCCCCGTGCTGTAGAAATTCGAAAGAAAACTGAGAATGAACGTACCTACTTCACTGCTACCTCTCCTTCAAACAATACTGCCACATCAACGCGAAAATTTTCGTATGGATTCATGGATGGCCAACTTATTTTTTCATCACATGAACGAGGTGTTGCAAATGTAATGCGCGCATTCAGTACAGAGAATTCAAATTTGGCTCAAAATGAAGACTTTCGTCAAAGTGTTCTCTTTGATTTTGCCTCGGCAGAAAGCTTTGGATATGTGAATTTTAATAAGCTTCGCGCTCTTCTTGATTTTTCTCAGCTATTAATTGTAGGAGACGAACAATCGACATCTTGGTCTTCCCTTCTGCAGCCCTTTCGAAACTTTTCCTTTTCAAGAAAAAGCTCTCCTCACGCAACATATTTTTCAGGAGTATTAAGACGACGATAGATTCTTTTAAAACACTTCAGACTTACTCCATTGCTGCTATCAACTCTCTTAGTTTTTCAAGTGGATTGTCAGCTTTCACAATAACTGTTGCCGCGAGAAAACCTGAGGCACCAAGTTCAAGGGAGATCTTTACATCTTCTACGCTACTTACTCCTGCTCCTACCAACAGAGGAATTCCTCGAGCAAGTTCTACTGATTTTTTAATTGATTCAGGGTGAGCTGTCGCCACAGATGCTGTTGTTGATCCAATGAGTTCTGGTGGTTCAAATGCAATGAAATCTGGATCCAATTCTGCTAATTGCTCTACTTCCTCTGGTGACTCTGCACACACAATACGAATGAGTCCTGATTTTTGTGCAAACCCAGTCGTTTCTTCCAAAATCTGACGCTCCACTCTGTCTTCAGAGTGATTAATTAATGACCCGGCACCTCCGGCTCGTTTAATTCCTTGAGGCAAAATTGAACCCGTATTTTTCCCGAAATCAACGGGATCCATACTTTGGCTTAACACAGGAATAGAAACTTCTTGTGATACACGATAAATATCCAATGGACTCACTGCGACGGCAAGTGATTTTCCTGTTTCGTCTGCCACCTGTTGATGTATTTTTGCTAAATCTACAGCACGTTGCCCAATAGATTGTTCATAGTTTTTGAAATTCGTAATCCAAATAGGCTTTTTCATTTTTTATAAAGTTATGTGACGCCACTCATTCTCGGGAAAAGTTTTGCTCTGGTCAAAAAGAAACAATAGAATTTGAGCAAATTCACACAAACAATAATGTTTACTATACTTTCCCCTATAGAAGTGGAGGCTTTGCGGAAATTTTGTCGTGCTACGAATTATCTTTCTGCCTCACAAATATATTTACACGATAATATTTTATTAGAAAAACCTCTCAAATCGACGGATATAAAACCTCGCCTTCTTGGGCACTGGGGAACCTGTCCGGGGATAAATTTTTTGTATGCACATGTATACCGATCTATTGCGCTGCATAATGCTGACATGATGGTGGTCGTGGGTCCTGGACATGGATTCCCGGCAATTCAAGCAAACTTGTTTATGGAAAAATCTCTGACACGGTTTTACCCAAAACAAATCCCCTATTCTAAACAAGGAATTAAAGAAATTTGTTCAAAATTTTCAGCCCCATATGGATATCCAAGTCATGCAAATCCTGCTGCGCCGGGAGCTATTCTTGAGGGAGGAGAATTAGGATATTCTCTTTCTGTTTCATACGGAGCAATATTAGATAATCCTGATTTAATTCTTGCTTGTCTTATCGGTGATGGAGAGGCTGAAACCGGTCCCCTTGCCGCAGCATGGCAAATCAATAAATTAATAAATCCTGCAGAAAATGGAGCTGTACTTCCGGTTCTTCATATTAATGGATATAAAATTTCCGGCCCCACTTTCTTTGGACGCATGAGTGACGTGGAAATTAATGATTATTTCCGAGGTCTCGGATATGACCCCATTATTGTTGATAGTGAGAAAAGGGAAGATATTCATCAACAGATGGCGAATGCTATGGACAAGGCCCATCATCAAATTCGCGAGATTCAAGGTCGTGCACGATCCGGAGAAGATGTGGAATGTCCACGCTGGCCAATGATTGCCATGCGAACACCAAAAGGATGGAGTGGAACTGCTTTTGATGGAGACCAAAAACTTGAGGGAAACTGTCTCGCACACCAAGTAATTCATGCCAAGGCAAAAACTGATACGAAAGCACTGAAAAGTGTGGAGAAATGGTTACAATCATATCACTTCGATGAACTGGTGGAAAAAAAGCGCCCTTTCCAGTTTTGTAAGGAAATTCGCACTCTTCTGCCCAAAAAAGCAAAAGCTCCAGGAAGTAATCCTATTGCCCTCGGTGGCACACAAATCCATACCCTTGATCTTCCTCATTTGAGTACGCTCTCTGTCGGAGGAAGATCTCGAGGAAAAGAGACATTCAGTTCTATGAACGTTGGAGGAGATTTATTGGCTGAAGCCGTGAAACGAAATCCGGTAAATTTTCGAGTCTTTAGTCCCGATGAAACGTATTCAAATAAAATTGATGCTGTATTCAAACACACGACTCGTGCTTGGCAGTGGCCGATTGAAGAATGGGACAAAGATCTTGCCCGCTCTGGACGAGTGCTGGAGATGCTCTCCGAGCACTCTCTCTTCGGAATGCAACACGGATATAATGTGACAGGACGTCATGGAGTTTTTGTGTCGTATGAGGCATTTGTGCAAGTTGTGGCATCAATGGCTGATCAATATGTAAAATTCTTGAAAGCGAGCCAGGAAGTTTCATGGAGAAAACCTCTTCCGGGAATGAATATTATCCTTACTTCTTTATTGGAAAGACAGGATCACAATGGATTTTCACATCAAAATCCGTCTTTTATTTCTTCTATGTTAGAAAAAGACGGTGAACTTATACGTGCGTATTTCCCGCCCGATGCAAACTCAATGCTCGTTACATTGAAAAAAACTCTCCAGAGTCGCGATCGATTAAATATGATTGTTGTGGGGAAAAAGGAAAACTACAAATGGCTTTCTCTCTCAGAAGCGCGCAAACAAGTTGCCAAAGGAATTATGACCTGGGATTTTGCAAGTGATAAAAATCCCGATGTTGTATTTGCCGCAAGTGGAGATTATGTAACCAAAGAATCAATGGCTGCTATTTCTATCTTGAAAAAAATGATTCCTGGGACAAAAACACGTTTTGTAAACGTTTCAGAACTCAGTGTTCTCGGTGTGGGAGACCCCACTATTGCTAGTGATGATGATCTGCTCGATGAATACTTCACCCCGGACAAAAGAGTGGTATACAACTTCCACGGATATCCTCATACAATCAAAAAACTTCTCTTCGATTATCGAGGAGCACGTCGATTTAGTGTTCATGGATATCAAGAAAACGGATCAACTACGTCCCCTTTTGATATGCATGTAAGAAATGAAACGTCTCGATATCATCTTGTTCTCGATGCAGTAAAAATACTGCACCAGCAAGGAAATATTGAGGCGAGTGTCCGACAAAAGGTTGAAAAAGATATTATGAAAAAGCTTGAAGATCACCGTCGATTTATTATTGCTAATGGTGATGATCCAGCGGATATTACTGAATGGAGGTGGGAATAGGATTTATGTTAAACCAACTCATCCCCAACCCTTCCCTTTCACAAAGGGAAGGGAGTTATGCCGAAATAATTTTTTGTAACACGGAATCAATATCTTTCAACTCTTCATTTTTAACGCGCAAAGTTTTAATATTTCGAATTTCTAAAATCTCATCACGCCAACTATCAATATCTTTACGACCTATATGAGAAAACCCATCTAATTCAATCACCAAGTTTTTTTCTGCACAGAAAAAGTCCGCGATAAAAAAATGAGGTTCAACTGAGTCAAAATGATGACAAATTGGATGTTGGCGTAAGAATTTCAAGTAATTTAATTTTCTACCACGTAAAAATTGCCACAAATATTTTTCAGCAGGAGTTGAATTTCTTCTCAATTCTCGAGATAACTTTAAAATATGTGGAGGGATCGACATAGGGCAAAAGTACTCTTTTGAAAAATATTTCAAATACTCGATTTTAACCAAATTTTCATTCCCTCTCTTGATGCAAGAGAGGGCTAGGGAGAGTTGGATTTTGGACACAACTCATCCCCAGCCCTTCCCTTTCACCAAGGGAAGGGTGCAGCAAACAATTTTTTCTGGTATATTTTACGTGAAATAAATAAAAATCGATGCTATTTCTCTCCCTCAATCCCGGGTCAACCAGTACAAAATTCTCTCTCTATGATGGAGAAACCGAACTACTGAAAAATGAATTTCGCGGAGAAGTCTCTAATATTGAAGAGAAACTGAGTGAAAAAAAATTCTCTCTCTCACAAATCGATACATTTGGAATTCGCGTTGTGCACGGAGGAACCAAGTTTTCTGAACCAACAAAAATCACTAATGATGTGTTGGAAAATTTAAAAGAACTCTCTGGGCTCGCTCCACTCCACAATCCGCCCGCTATTCGGATTATCGAACAACTCTTGAAATTTGACACAAAGGCGAGTATATATGCTGTTTTTGATACGGCGTTTCATCGCACCATTCCTGAGAAACTCAAACGGTACGCTATCCCAAAAAAGATTGCTGATGATTTAGGAATTCAGAAATTTGGATTTCATGGAATTGCTTGTCAGTCAGTCATTTCAAAACTCAAACAACAAAATAATCTTCCTGAAAAAGTCGTTATCTGTCATCTCGGTGGAGGCGATTCCGTTACTGCCGTAAAAAACGGAGAATCTATGGATACTTCTATGGGATTCACCCCTCTGGAAGGCCTCATGATGGTTACTCGCGCGGGAGATATCGATGAAGGGGCTACTTCTTATATGCAAAAGAAACTCAATCTCTCTGAAGCTGAACTTCTGGAGTTATTAAATAAACAATCTGGAATTTTAGGAATTTCTGGATCAACGAATATCCAAGAAGTATTTGAAGGAAAAACCGAGGATTCAATACTCGCTCGTGAAATGTTTTTGATTCGAGTAGTGAAGTATATTTTTGCAGCAGCAGGAGTTCTCAATGGCCTTGATTTGGTGGTTCTTTCTGGTGGAATTGGTGTAGGAAATAAATGGCTTCAGGAAAAAATCACACAAGCAATCCGCCCATTAAGTACTTCTCCTCTCTCTATCATTGATGTAGATGAGGCTGAAGAAATTCGCAGACAAGTTGCCGAAAAAGTTTGACAAACGCTCCTTCAACACTACAATCGCGACGCTTTTTTCATATTTCGAATTTTAAGATAGGTATTTCTTACCGTGGTCGTCGTCGAAAGTCCGCTCCGCGTGACACTAGACAAGCTCATCGAGTTAATCTGTACATTCGTGTGCCAGAGGTTCGAGTGGTTGATGCGGAGGGTGAAATGCAAGGAGTAATGTCTTCGGATGATGCTCGAGCTCGTGCAAAGGAGCTAGGCGTTGATCTCGTAGAGATTTCACCAAATGCAAAACCTCCTGTTTGTAAACTCATTGACTACGGAAAATTTCTGTACGAAGAGAAGAAGAAACAACAGGAAAATAAGAAATCTGAAAAGACAAGAGAGATCAAAGGTATTCGCCTCACATTCAAAATTGATGTTGGAGACCTTAATCGACAAAGAAGTTTAGCAGAGAAGTTCTTAGCAGAAGGGCACACCGTACGAATTCAAATGCGACTTCGTGGTAGAGAACGTGCTCACACTCCTCTCGCAGTTAAAAAACTGAATGCATTCCTGGCGTCACTCTCTGAGTTTAGTTCTATCGAACAGTCTGCGCGTCCAAATGGATTCCAAATTATAGCAATTCTCAAACCTTCAAAAAAATGAAGCAAAAAACTAAATCAGCTGCAAAAAAACGAGTAAAAATTACTGGATCTGGAAAAATGATGCTTCAGAAAGCAGCAAAGAACCACTTACTCTCTAGTAAAAACAAACGACAAAAGAAGGCCTCTCGCCTTGGAGTTGAAGCTCCAGCAGGACGTCGAGGAGTTCTGGCTCGGATGCTTAATATTTCAAAATAATTCACTGAAACATGGTACGTGTAAAAGGAGGACCGGCATCGAGAGCACGACATACTAAGATTCGTCGCGAGACGAAAGGATATCGTGGAAAAAACCACACAATCTTTAAGCTAGCAAAACAAGCATGGATGAAAGCTGGATTGCATGCGTTTGTTGGACGAAAACAGAAAAAACGTGATTTCCGAAGACTATGGATCACTCGAATCTCAGGAGCACTTCGTGCACAGGGATTACGATATTCTGAAATTAAAAACAAATGGCTCCACTCTCGAATGGATGTGGACCGAAAAAATTTAAGCGAATTGGCAGTAAATTATCCTGCAGTGTTTGATAAGATTGTAGATGTTGCCAAAGCAGTAAAGATTAAAAAATAATCTCAACCAAAAAACTATAAAAGGGATGTCCTAATCGGCATCTTTTTTTTTGGAGAAGAATCTCTTCCAGAGTACACTTCACGTAGATGAAAAAACTATTAATTGGTATCGCTCTCGTTTTATTTCTTGCTCCGAATATAAAAGTCGTGGAAGGGAATACCTTCTCTTCCCGACATACTCTTCATACCTCTCATTTTCGAGATGTATCCCCTAATTCAAAAATACGTCCGGCTCTTGATTGGGCGGTAGAAAATGGGTTTTTGAAAGCTGGAGGATTTTTTCGTTCCAATGAACCAATGCCCGCCTTGATGTTCTGGCCCCTTGTGTTACAAGAAGCAGGATTTGATAAAAACTCAGCTACGTTTCATACTCCCCTCCCTCCAAATATTTCGGAAGATGATCCCTTAGCTCAATTTTTACGTGAAGCCATTCGTCGAGATTTTCTCTCTATGGAAGATTCATTTGATCCATTACAGGAAATAACTCAACTGGAAGCATTGCAAATACTCGTAAAAACAAAAGCACTTCTTCCACCTCGCCGTACTAGTTCTGCTTTTCAGACGAAATTCGATATGCTCCCATCTCGTCGAGCAGAATATTTGCCTCTTTTGGAAACAGCCCTGGCCTCAAACATGATTACCGCATTGGATGTAAAACAATTTCGTCCTAAGACACTCATTACTCGAGGAACCGTCATACAGTGGTTGTATAGGTTTTCCACGGAAGGAAAAAAGAAAACACTTCTTGATCCACTTCAGTCACCTACCAAGATTTTATCGAAACGAAAAAATGCGCTTCAAAAGAAACAAGAAGCTGAAAAAAAGAAATCCAAAACAACTATTCGTATCATTCGTAATACGGAAACAACTTCTAGCCAAAATACAACTTCTCGATTAACCGAATTTAATGTCCTTGAAAAAATATTTCAAGAGCTGAATGCCAAATATCGTTTTCCAGAAGAAATAACAGCGAAAAAAAAGAAAGATATGATCGAAGCTGCAACAGAAGCAATGGTTCGGGAATTAGGTGATAAATATACAACCTATATCAAACCTGCAAAATCAAAAGAATATGAGGCTGGACTCAATGGAGAAATGGAGGGAATTGGAGCATATGTAGAAATACTCGATGGAAAAGTTGTTATTGTCGCGCCTATTACGGGGTCCCCTGCTGAACAAGCTGGAATTCTTCCAGGAGATATTATTACACATGTTGATGACGTTGATATCAAAGGCGAGTCTCTTACCGATAGTGTTCAAAAAATAAAAGGACCCGCAGGAACAACGGTAAAATTAAAAATACTGAG
>Ga0307988_1000652_pt1 | contig 23022 bp, 19 predicted proteins | sample EllFjometagen183_FD_203166 | JGI IMG/M metagenome (GOLD analysis project Ga0307988, IMG submission 203166) | Marine microbial communities from Ellis Fjord, Antarctic Ocean - #183 | ecosystem: Environmental > Aquatic > Marine > Unclassified | place: Southern Ocean | collected 2014-10-08 | reverse complement strand
AGACTGGTTGGATGAATACCGGATCATTATCAATAGCTACCAACAAAGATCGTTTGATCCATATCAAACGTCAGGAAGCACTTGCCCATCTTTTTGGGGTGCAAGCCCAGTCGATCAGTGCCGGGGAAGCCAAGGAACGGTGGCCATTAATGAATACCGATGATGTGATTGGAGCGGTCTGGTCCCCTGATGATGGCCGCGTAGGTCCTTCTGATATCTGTGCCGCCCTGGCCAAGGGAGCGAAAGCCAGAGGGGCAAAGATTTTTGAGAACACCGGGGTTACAGGTATTTTAACCGAAAATCAAAAGGCCATTGGCGTGGAGACTGCAAAGGGGACGATCCGTTGTGATGCAATCGTGCTTGCAACAGGATTGTGGAGTAAAAAAGCCGGCAGCATGGGAGGGGTCTCTGTACCGGCTTGGCCTTGTGAACATTTCTATCTGCTTACCAAACCCGTTCCGGAAATCAAAGGCGCCCTGCCGACACTCTCTGATCATGACTCTCACTTGTACATTCGTGATGAGGGCGGTGGGTTTCTGGTGGGATGTTTTGAACCTCACGCCAGGGCGATTGACCCTGATAAGCTGGGTGAGAATTTTGCCTTTGGGTTGCTCAAGGAAGACTGGGACCATTTTGAGCCCATGTCCTTAAATGCACTTCACCGTGTGCCCCTGCTGGAAACAGTCGAGGTCAAACAGTTATTGAATGGACCCGAAGCTTTTACCCCTGACGGCACTTTTATGCTTGGAGAAAGTGCGGAAACAAAAGGCTTTTATCTGTGCTGCGGGCTAAACTCCATCGGTATCGCCATTGGCGGCGGCGCTGGTATGGCCCTGGCCCATGAAATTGTCCATGGATACCCTCCAATGGATCTTTCCGAGCTGAGCCCCAAGCGGTACCCGGCTTGTTTTAGTTCAGCCAAAGCACTGGCCGAACGGGTTCCTGAAATACTTGGGACGCACTATGAAATTACCTACCCGGGTCGTCAGCACAAAACCGCCCGAAATCTTCGATTGATGCCGCTTCATGAAGAATGGGTAAGCCACAATGCCCGATTTGGACAATACTATGGATGGGAACGCCCGGTTTACTTTAATTGTTTAAAAGAACCAAACCTGACTTTTTCCAGACCCGAGTGGTTTGAGCAAGTCGGCCTGGAAGTCGGATATGCCCACAAAGAATCTGCTTTGTTTGATCAGTCCCCTTTTGGCAAAATCGAGGTGGAAGGACTTGATGCTGAATCTTTTCTTAACCGGGTTTGTGCTAACAATATGGCACGTCCTGCCGGTTGTGCCATATATACGGCAATGCTGAACGAACGGGGAACTTACGAAAGTGATTTAACCATTTTACGCCTGACGAATGAGCACTACCGCCTCCTGGTCGGCACAGCCCATATCAAACAGGATCTGGCCTGGCTTACCCTGCAGAAAAAGGAAAAAGAAAAGGTGAACTTTCATGATGTTTCCGAAGATTTTGCAATGATGGCGCTTATGGGCCCTGATTCCACCCGTATTGCAAAAAAAATCAATGCGTCTCACTGGAATGACTTGGGATACTTCAAGACGATGTCAACAACCATTAACGGAATCGATATCCAGGCCACTCGTATCTCCTATGTGGGGGAAGCGGGTTGGGAGTTGATGTGCCGAAAAGAGGATGCAACATCACTTTACCGGATGCTGGCTAAAGAAAATGCAAAACCGGCAGGTCTTTACGCCCAGACATCCATGCGTGTTGAGAAAAAATACTTAGCTTACGGCCACGATCTCAATATGGATCTGAGCCCTCTTGAAGCAGATCTTGAATTTGCTGTCCACTGGCAGTCCGACTTCATCGGGCGTGATGCACTTCAGAGAAGAAAAGACAAAGGTATTGATTCGTCATTGGTACTCATTACTTTCAATAACGTTGACGCGATTCCACTGGGAAATGAGCCCATAATCGTCAACGGAAACATGATCGGTAGAACCACTTCTGCGGCTTTTGGTTATCGAATCGGACGTCCTGTGGCAGTTGGATTTGTCAAGCATGAGAACGGCCTGAAACTGAAAGGTCTGGAGGTGGAAGTCAACATTGCCGGTGAAATATTTAAAGGTAAGATTAACAAAAAACCTGCTTTTGATCCTGAAGGTGTTGTAATGCGGTCTGCCTCAAATAATTAAATTGATATATTTCCACATGGATGGGCAACGACGGGCGCTGCCCATCCATATACCATCAGGAGGTTATTTTGAATATCTTTGTTATGATTAAACAAGCCGTGGATGTTGAGTTAAATATTCGCGTTAAGGACGGGGCACTTATTGAAGAGGGATTAAATTATGTTATCAGCGGTTGGGATGAAATTGCTGTTGAAGCCGCATTGCAGATCATTGAATTAATCGGAGAGGGTACCATCACATTGGTCACCATTGGCCCGGACCGTTCGGTGGATATCCTGCGCAGAGGATTGGCCATGGGGGCTGACAAGGCAATCCACGTATTGGATGATGGTTTTGAAGGCTCTGATTCCTTTGCTTATGCAAAAACATTTGCAAAAATCATGGATAAGCAACACTACGACATCATTCTTGGTGGAAGACAGGCCCAGGATACGGATGCCGGTTTGACCATGTCTATGCTGGCGGAATTTTTGGATTTGCCACAGGTCACCAATTTATCAAAAATTGTATCCGTTGGTAAGGACAAATTTATGGTTCATCGGAGAGGAGACCACGGGAACGAGGTTATAGAATTGTCTTTACCAGCTGTGCTAACAGTGAACGACAGTCTTTTTGAGCCCCGTCTGTCATCGTTGCGCGGTATGATGATGGCGAAGAAGAAACCCCTGGAAACAGTCAATTTAAAAGATATCGGGGTAGAACCTGGTATGGTTGGACGTGAAGGCAGTAAAATCGTCGTGAGCAAACTGCTGCAGCCGGAAGTAAGGCAAGCCGGCAGGTTGTTTGAGGGAAACGAAGAAGAAACCACCAAGCAGGCCCTGGAGTTACTTGTTAACGAAGACCTCGGTGAGGAAAACTTATTTTCGTAATTGAACTCTGAAACATTGGAGCAATAAGAATGGAAAAGATACTTGTAATTTCAGAAACTAAAGATAACAAAATTAAAAATCCAACTCTGGAGTTACTTTCTTACGCAAAAAGTATAGGCATTGATACGAATGCAGTTTTGATAGGAGACAAGGTGAATTGTCAGGCGGACTTGCTGGCGGGATATGGTGCCAAAACCGTATACGTGGCTGATGACCCATCCCTTGGTTTATACAGTACATCAGTCTACACAAAAATTATACAAGATGTGGTATCACAATCCGGCACTTCTCAAATATGGTTTACAGCATCGGAATTGGGTGGTGATTTGGCACCCAGAATTGCGGCCAGGCTGGATGTAGGAGCTATCACCGACATAACGAAGTTAACGGTTGAAGGACAAAAAATAACTGCCCATCATCCGGCAATGGCAAGCAAGGTCATTCAGGAGTGCAGTTTTACAGAAGACGGGGTGAGAGTATTGAGTATTCGCCCGGGATTCTTTGATATATCTGCTCAGATGGCGGCCACACCGAAGATTGTGGAATTATCAATTCCAGAAAAAGATCTGCGTGCCATGGTACGGGAAATTGTCGCAGACAGCTCGGAAGGCGTTGATCTGACCGAGGCAAAGATTATCGTATCGGTGGGACGCGGTGCGAAAGACACTTCGGGTGTTGAACTTGTGCGCCCGCTGGCGGATCTGCTGAAGGCCGGATACGGAGCGACCCGGGGGGCTTGTGATGCCGGGTGGATGCCTCATGATACCCAGGTTGGCCAGACTGGCAAGAAGGTTGCCCCAACGCTTTATATTGCATTGGGCATTTCCGGAGCCATCCAACACCTGGCAGGTATGACCGGTTCTAAGTTAATCCTTGCAGTCAACAAGGACCCTGAAGCACCCATCTTTAATGTAGCTGATTATGGGATAGTCGGAGATTTATTCAAGGTTGTCCCGGTTTTGATGGAAGAATTCACGAAGATGAAGAGTGGTAAGCAATAATTTAAAAAAAAGAGTGTTTTATGAACTATACATGCATAATTTATGAAAAAATAAACCGTATCGGCCTGATTAAATTAAACAGACCCAAAGTGTTAAATGCGATGAACCGGCAGCTCTGGATTGAAATGCAGGATGCACTCGAAATAGCAAAACAGGATCAAGATATAAAAGCGCTTATATTTACTGGTGAAGGCAGGGCTTTTTCCACTGGAGCAGACCTGAAAGACTCAAAAGATAGAAGTATTGAAGACTACAGAATATACCTTGAATCATTACAGGAAGCATCCAGGAAAATTATAAGATTTGAAAAGCCTACCATTGCAGCTATTAACGGGTATGCATTGGGATCAGGTTATGAACTTGCCCTGGCCTGTGATATTCGTATCGCTGCCAAAGAATCGATAATTGGTTCTCCGGAAGCCAAGGTAACGTCATCGGTGACCGGAGGTGCCTTCAGGCTAGTTCAGGACTTGGTCGGGCCCGGAAAAGCAAGAGAGCTTTTATTTACTGCAGAATATATCAATGGCGAAGAAGCAGAGCGGATTGGTCTGGTGAACAAGGCAGTGTCGATAGATGCATTAATGGATGAGGCCATGACCATGGCTGAAAAAATAGTGGCCAATTCTTCTTTTTCATTAAAACAGATCAAGAAGGGACTGCTTATGGCCCAGGGAGAGAGTAGTCTTGAGGCATTAATGGATTATGAGATTGAAGCCTGCCTGGCTTGTGTTTCCACCAAAGAGAGAGAACAGTCTTTAGATACTTTTGAGCAGAGGAAAAAATAATTAAAGGAAAGAATCATGTTAGATAAAGTGCTCAATGCGGAATCCGTTGCTATCATTGGTGCCTCAAGAAATAAAACAAAGCGGGGTTATCAAGCCATTAAAACTCTTCTATCCGATGGGTTTGAAGGGCAGATTTATCCGGTAAATCCAAAAGAAGATATGATTCTGGGACTTCCATGTTATAAAGATATAACAGATATTGAAGGCCCTGTAGATCTTGCCCTTATTACAACCCCTGCCAGGACCATTCCAGGTATTTTAAAAAGATGCGGTGAAAAGAATGTTGCCGGTGCTGTTCTCATTGCAGGCGGTTTCAGAGAACTTGGGGATAAAGGTAAAAAACTCGAAGAAGATGTTGTCACTACAGCCAGAGAAACCGGTGTGAGACTTATCGGGCCGAATACTTCGGGTATGATTAATCTGAAAAGCAATATGAACCTTGTGGGGATTCAGAATGTACCCAAGGGAAGCATTGCCCTGTTGTGCCAGAGCGGTAACATGGCGCTTACGCTGATTACCGAGGCCACCATTCGTAAACACGAGGGATTTACCTATTATGTAGGCGTTGGCAATGAATCCGATATCAAGTTCCATGAGTACCTTGAATTTTTTAGAAAGGACCCGGACACCAAATCTATCCTGATGTATGTTGAAGGTATGAGTGAAGGGCGAAAATTTTTACAGGAAGCCTATAAAACAAGTAGAGAAAAACCCATTGTCCTGTTAAAGAGCGGCAGGTCGATAACGGGTAAAAAATCGGCAGGGTCGCATACCGGCTCCCTTGCAGGAAGCGGAGAAGTGGCAAAGCTGGCTTATGAACGTGCCGGTATTATTGTTATTGAGAATTCCGATGAACTGTTTCCTGTGGCCGAGACACTTTCAAGTCAACCGTCCATTAAAAACAATACCATTGCTATCTTAGCAGATGGCGGGGGGCATGCGACGATTGCTGCAGACCTTTTAAGCGATTATGGCGTCAATTTGCCGGAATTATCAGATAAAACAAAGGAAGAATTAAAAAAGATATTGCCGGATGCGGCTTCGGTTGTCAACCCTGTTGATGTAGCAGGGGGAACAGATTCAGATCCCAGCGTGTTTGCAGATTGTGCCAAGATCATACTCAAGGATCCCAGTGTCGGCGGATTGCTGGTGGTTGGGCTTTTCGGCGGATATGGCATCCGGTTTGAAGAAAGCCTTGCCATTGGAGAAGAAGCGGCTGCTCATCGATTCGGGGCAATGGTAAAAAAGAGAAAAAAACCTGTTTTTATTCATTCCCTTTACGGATCATACGAGTCTCATGCCCTGGACCTGTTGCGACATTATGATATACCGGTTCATGATTCCCTGGATATTTCCTGTAAGTGTGTGGCCTCGCTTTGTAAATACGGCAATTATTTAAAATCATATCATGCCAAAACCAATTTTGTTTTTGATTGGCGAGCCAAGGCAAAAAATGAAGGCCGGCAGATTATTGAAAATGCAAGAAACGAAGGCCGGCATGTGCTTTTAGAACATGAAGCAAAACAGTTGATCCAGTTGCATGGCGCTCCCACATCTGTGGGGCAGGTAGCACGAACACTAGATGAGGCCTGGGAAATTGCAAATAAAATCAAAGAGAAGGTGGTATTAAAGATAGTTTCTCCGGATATTCTGCACAAAAGCGATGCCGGGGGTGTTAAGCTGAATCTCGCTTCAGAGAAAGAGATCAGGAATGGGTTCCAGCAAATTATTAAAAATGCCAGTGCCTATAACCCGACTGCCGACATTCGAGGTGTCCTTGTTGCGCCAATGGCACAACAGGGGCTTGAAGTCATCATTGGAACCAAGATAGACGAGCAGTTTGGTCCGGTTATTATGTACGGGCTTGGCGGTATCATGGTTGAGATTATGAAAGATGTGACATTCTGGGTTTTGCCTGTCACTCCGGCCGCCGGTAGAAAAATGTTGGGAGATACCCGGTCTTCAATTCTTTTAGATGGTGTAAGGGGACAGAAAGTATATGATAAAAAGTCATTAAGCAAGTTGATAACCCTGTGTTCGGAGTTGATCGAGTCCTATCCTGAAATTGAGGAAATGGATCTCAACCCTGTGATATTGTATAATAAAGGACTTGATGTTGTTGATGCCCGAATAATTTTGAAACGCAAGACCGAAAAACTGCCATGAATATACCGAAATCTAAAAGATTTCCCCAAGGTTGATTTCTAAATGAACGGAATCGCATACATACTGGGATGGTAGGAATTCAAATAAACTCGAAAAGGGGATTGTATGAAAACCCAAGAAAGCAATTCCGGAGATGAATTCTCCGATTACAGCCTTGTAATTGAAAATATCACTAAAAGGTATGGCAATTTTATTGCCGTTGATAATGTCAACTTAAAGGTTAGAAATGGAGAATTTTTAACTCTTTTGGGTCCTAGTGGATCGGGGAAATCAACCATTTTAATGATGATTGCAGGGTTCCAGACCCCCACTTCAGGTTCAATATTACTTAACGGGGAGAATATTCTTTCCAAACCATCTCATAAGCGGAATATTGGAGTGGCCTTCCAAAATTATGCTCTGTTCCCACACATGTCAGTTTTCGATAATATTGCCTTCCCTCTTCGTATGAGGAAGCTGTCTAAAAAGGATGTTGAGGAGAAAGTTAAAGGTGTACTAGATCAAGTCGAATTATCAGAATTTCGTAATCGTTATCCAAAACAATTGAGTGGAGGACAGCAACAACGTGTATCACTAGCACGAGCCATTGTTTATAATCCACCAATTCTCCTTTTAGATGAACCATTGGGGGCACTGGATAAAAAATTGCGTGAAAATATGCAGTTAGAAATTAAACACCTCCACGAATCCATTGGTATCACAATGGTATATGTGACCCATGATCAAGGTGAAGCCCTGACCATGTCCGATCGTATCGCTGTTTTGAATTCAGGCCGAATTGAGCAATTAGGCACTCCTGTTGAGTTGTATGAAAGACCTCGCAATAAATTTGTTGCAGATTTCATTGGGGATACCAACTTAATTGTAAATATGACGGTTGAGGGAATAAATAATGATTATCTTAGCTTGGTATCACCTAACGGTTTGAAAATACTCCTGCCACACCAACCTTCCAAGGCTTTGAATAAATGCAACGTCGCAATTAGACCCGAGAGAATAAAAATTCTAAAGTCATTAGATAAGCAAAATAATTCATTCGAAGTAGTGATAAAAGAGGTAATTTATTTAGGAGAAAGCATTAAATATAAAGTCATTACTAAAACCTCAGAAGAACTAACTGTTTCAGTTACAAACGAATTGGGTCTGGAAAAGTATAAGCGTGGTGATAAAATTCTTATTGGATGGCATGAAGAGGATGCTAATGTCGTCTATTAAAAATGAGAACTGACGGCTATAAAATTATAGTAGTATCCACCTAACGAAAGATTGAAATTAGGTGACAATCGCCTTTACCATAAAAGGTACTAACAACAAAAGGGGGAAAGTATGAGAAAAATTATTTTTAGATCTCTGTTTATTGGGCTTCTGCTTTTATTAGCCAGCCAGGTGGCTTACAGCGGTGAGATAATCTTTAATTGGAGCGGTGGTGCCTCTGGAGAAAATGTCTGGAAATGTTATGTGGCACCCTACGAAAAAGCTTCCGGCAATAAAGTAATTCACGATTCGGCTGTCAATTTTTCAAAATTGAAGGCGATGGTAAACACAGGTAACGTTCAATGGGATATGGCTGAATTATACGGCATGGACTTGTATGAATTGGGTGTAAAAGAAAATCTTTTCGAACCTGTTGATTATAATGTAGTAAAAAAAAGTTCAGACTATTTTGAAGGATCATTTCTATCTCATGCAGTTATTCAAAGCTACTATGCCACAGTCTTAGGTTATAATGCCGAAAAGTTTCCTGGAAACAAATCACCTCAAAGCTGGAAAGATTTTTGGGATGTAAAAAAATTTCCTGGACCACGATCTCTTTATAACGGTCCTTTCAACAATTTGGAGTTTGCCCTTTTAGCCGATGGTGTTAGCCCTGAAAACCTGTATCCGCTCGATATGGATCGTGCTTTTAAAAGTCTTGATAAAATAAAAAACCATGTGAAGGTGTGGTGGACTGCTGGCGCTCAACCTGCTCAACTATTGACCGATAATGAAGTTGTGATGACTTCCGCTTGGAACGGCCGTATCTACGGTATAATAAAAGATGGTATAAATGCAGAAATCCAATGGAATCAAGGTATCATCATGAAATCGCCGGTCGTTATTCCTAAGGGCGCTCCAAATAAGAAAATAGCAATGGAGATGTTGGCTCAACTTGCCAATGTAGATTCCCAGGCTTGTTATACAAATAGTATGGGTTATCCAGGAACTCATAAGAGTCTTTATGAGAGAGTTGACGAAAATGTAAAACCATATTTAATCACCCACCCTGACAATGTTAAACGCATGATTTGGAACAATCATAAATGGTGGATTGAAAATAAAGCTGAGGCTAATGAGCGTTGGAACGAATGGATACTTGAATAGAAATATGATAATTCGGTATTTTGAATAACTACCACATTAATAATATTTGTATCCGGATATACGATTGCAGGGGAGGACTTCTATATTTATTAGATGATCTTCCCCGGCAATCCATCATATTTTAACAACAGAAGGACATAACTGACAAAATGTTTTCGAATCAGAATTACCTGTTAATTTGAGATCTAAGTAAGCTGCTTTACTTGAGCATCCAGAATGCCAGTAAAGAATGGACAATACCGGTTCAAAATTGGTCGCTGACAATTTCCCAATTGGCAATTTCTTTGAAGGTCGGCTGGATAGAGAATCGAGAATTTGATAAGGAATTAAGAGCAAATGGTGAAAACAATTCCAGAAACACCACCCCAGCATAAGTCAACTCCTCCGAAGTGGCAATTTGAAGGCCCATTCTCGGACCTGACTTTTACTTTCGCTAGCACCGTGGTGGTCTTGGAATCAGGAAGTTTGACACAGGATTTTGAAAATCCCGAATATGGTGAGGAATAGTTGCTATGATTTCAGTCAGATCATTAAAGATGACAATGTTAAAATACTGGCTTTTATTGCCCGTATTTATTTATCTGCTATATTTTTTCGTTTACCCTATTTTTTCACTTATCTTGACAAGCTTTTTCGATCCAGAGATAACATTGAAGCATTATATCCGTTTATACCAAAAACCTGTCTATTTAAAAGTTATTTTTTTAACACTTAAACTGAGTTTTTTCTGTACAATGCTTTCGATTATTTTAGGCTACCCTATTGCTTATCTTTTAAAAAAAGTAACTTCAAATGTAAGAAACATTTTAATGATCTTTATTGTGCTGCCCTTCTGGACAAGTGTTTTAGTCCGAATGTACGCATGGATGGTTATTCTTGGGCGAGATGGAATTATTAATTCAACTTTGCTAAAAATGGGCATTATATCAGTTCCACTTAACTTACTCTATAATACATTTAGCGTAACCATTGGCATGGTACATTTTCTTTTACCGTTCATGATTTTTTCATTATATAGTGTAATGAATGGAATTGATGAAAATACTGTCCGGGCTGCAAAAAGTTTGGGGGCCCATCCTTTTACCGCATTTGTTAAGGTATTCTTTCCACAAAGTCTCCCCGGAGTTGGGGCCGGTTCTCTAACTGTATTTATTCTTGCTGCAGGATTTTTTGTCACTCCGGCACTGCTTGGCGGACGAAAAAATATTGTAATTAGTATGCTTATTGAAAATCAAGTAAATATAAATATTAATTGGCCATTTGCCGCTGCTATTGCATTTGTCTTGTTGATCATTACCCTCATTTTGTTCAATATCGCGAATAAATATTTGGGGATTGACGCTATTTGGGGAGGTAACCGATGAAGAATGAGAAAATGCCAAGTCCAAAGATATCTGACCCCAATAAAAATATATGGTTTAATTTATTTTTTTATTGCCTGTGTACACTTATTTTACTGTTTCTAGTGCTCCCACTTTTTATCGTAATTCCAATATCATTTAGTTCTTCTGAATTTCTCCAGTTCCCGCCTGAAGAATTATCGTTGAAATGGTATAAAAATTTCTTTGGATCGGATATATGGATGAGAGCATTGCTAAATAGTGTTAAAATTGCTCTAATGTCCAGCATTTTGGCTACAATTCTTGGTGTTACGGCAGCATTAGCTCTAACACGCTACAGGTTCAAAGGTAAGAATCTGATTTTCTCATTTCTAATCTCGCCAATGATTATACCGGTAATTATTATTGCGATTGGGGCCTTCTTTCAATTTTCAAGGCTTAGATTAATAGGCAATATTTATACAATTGTCCTAGCCCATACAGTCATATCAATACCAATTGTACTAATTACAATTTCAGCCTCTCTCCAGGTATTCGATCGTAGCTTAGAATATGCGGCTTTAAGTTTAGGAGCTAGCCCCTTTGTTACATTTTTTAAAATTACATTTCCTATTATCAGACCCGGTGTAATCTCTGGTGCATTATTTGCATTCATCACCTCATTTGATGAAGTTGTTATATCGTTCTTTTTGAGCACCTACCGCTCGATTACACTTCCCAGACATATGTGGAGCTCTTTACGGGAACAAATTGATCCAACGATTGCCGCATCTTCAAGTTTATTGATTCTCACTGCTGTGTTTATGCTTATTTTTGTGGCAATTTTAGCAAAAAGGGCAGAAAATATGCGTGCGTAGCGCATCTATGGATTTCATTAAACATTTGGTGCAAATTCACCAGGCACCTAAAAAGTAAATCTTACACAATCAGCCGTTAGCTTACAAATGCGTAAGTTGAAAGAAAATTTAGGTAAAGTGCTTTTCAAACGATTGGCCCGTGGTGTGGAGTTAACTGGAAAAGGAGAGTCACTATCTATCTGGGGTTTTGGCTGGAAATCTACAGCGACCACTGGCATTTTAAAAAATCAGTCCAGAAAAAATATGGGAATCTCAATATGTGGTATAGGACACTTTTTCAGATTTGATTTTTTGATTCAACTATATAACCCTCAACCTCTGTCACAAGCCAATCCTTCACTATAATTTTTATAATATATACATCACATTTTAGCAGATTTTAAAAATTCTTTCCCGGAGTATGGGTCACATTCAAGTTGATCTCCAATATAAGGTAATGGACTCTTGATGAATTTAATTCTTCCCATTCTCATATAATTGATTTTTAAGTCCAAAGATAAAAAACTGTCTATACCAGATGTAGTATTTTTGAAACATTTAAAAAGCCCAGACTGGCAAAAGAATCGCTCACTAATTCGTTTGATTTGACTTGTCGCTATTTATAAGTGTTCTCGAAGAAGAACCTTGTCGCGCAACGCCCGTCACCCTCAAGCAAGTGATCTTCTGAGCATCATGCTCAAAGGAAGTGTCAAGAGAGTACTTAGACCGATAATGATCAAAGCAAAGGTGATACTGGAATAGTCGCTAAGCATTCCGTAGACTATCGGTGAAATGGCTCCCGCACCAATGCCAAGGGTGTAAAATAAGCCATAGGCACGGGACAGACGGTCCGGGTCGATAAACTCGGCAACTGTTCCGTAGAGAACCGAGGACGTGCCATTCAAGGCCAGCCCCGTAATTGGCAGAATAATCCAGACCCACGTTATCGGCAGAAATACAATCCCCAGAATAGAAAAACTCGTTAATAGCTCTGTGATGATGACTGTTCGCAATATTCCGACTCTCTCAGCGGTCAGCCCGCACACCAATTTCCCTGCCGCCCCACCAGTAAAAACCAATCCTAGGGCAAGGCCAATTGAGGTCCCCGCAACCCCTTTATCGATTAACAGAAAAGGAACGAAAGTCAGAAATGAAAGGCGACATGAGGTGTCTATCATGCTGATTGAAGCGAGTACTGAAAAACCTTTCTGATCCTGCACACCCCATCCATTCAAGGTGACTTTTAATTTGCTCTTAGTTTCCTTTATGGGAGCCAATTTTCCGATCAGAAAAAAGAAAAAAACTCCTGACAAAATTACTGTAATCCCGTAGGTATGAACACTGGCCCGCCATCCCCACAGGGCAATCATTGCGGAAACGGCAAACGGCACAACAACCTTGCCCAGATCACCTGCAAAATTATAGGTCCCCAGGGCTGCTCGGATTCGTCCACCTCGATAGGCATGAGATATTAGTGTTGAAACCAAAGGGTGCTGGGTTGACGCGCCACAGCCAAGAACTAAAATTCCAGCTAATAGGCCGATGTAGCCGGTTGCGAAGCCTGCGAACAGGAGCCCAACCCCACCCAGCATGGTTCCAAAAGTAATGATGCTTCGTTCACTAAACTTCTCGGCTAACATTCCAGCTGGAACCTGCAACGTAGCCAGCGCGCCTGACGCGCACATTTTGATTAATCCGATCTGGGCATGATTAAGCCCAAAAGCTTCTGCCAAGGCAGGCAACAATACAAACAGACAATCGGTAAGGCCATCATGAATAAAATGGGCAAAACTACCTGCTATTAGTGTACCCCGGCGTCGGGCAATGGAATTCTCTGAATTGTTTTTTTGATCGCCCGAAATCATATTAACCCATCGAATTTTTTTAATTATTTTGCTTCGGAGACACGTATCCTGGCCCAGGTTGAAGGATAAGTAAATGCTTTTTTGCCTTTTGTCAAGAAATAGCTAACAACTTTTTATAACTCTGAAAAATAGACATCGGTTGAGAAGAATAATTATTGTTAAAATAGACCGGGAAAACTAAAATATGACTGACTTTGAGTATAGGACACCTGTAATTCCTCAACTCAATTTTAAAAATATCAGCTCCAAAAGGTGTAAAATACTGGAATCTGAAAGCCTGAGTTGCCATGATCTGAATGATCCACATAGGTCAACTCAGGAATATAACCTGAAGGTCACGCGTAAACCGGTTCTAACTCAGGCGGATCATGGTTACGGATACTCATATAGTAATTTTTTATAAGGAGTTCGAGTATCAGAACGGCATGATTTCAGCACAGGTAATTATTGAGGCAAAAATTATTTTTTCATTAATTGAGAGCGCTAAAATCAAAATTAGGTAATTTTACCCATATTGATATACGTAAATATACGCATTGTGTTATCAGTTTTATATTGTTATCGTTCGATAAATGTGGACATCCATTCTAAATATAATACTTGAATTTGAAAAGGGATGAATGATATTTCTCACATATTTTTGCATAGTATTTCTAATGTTTTACAGCGATCAATCTGGTTGCAACAATCTATATTCAAATACATTCTCAACAATTTTCAGCAAAATTATTATTCAAAAATTGACTATAAATAGTTCAGTTGATGATTCTTTTATAAAAATCATATTGAAGAAATTGAATTTCTTTAGTCTATACCCGAATAAAAAAAAATTGATTTGTATTCGGGTATTCAATAATTTGCAAAAGGCACGTAATGTTAATATAGTATTTCAATAGTTTTCAAATAGTTGGAAATTTTTATGAAATTTTTATGAAAAATTTTGCTCAATTAGTATTTATGATTGTGATATTTTTAAGCCTAGCTCTCGGGCTCTCCTCTGCAGAATGTGAGGATCCAGACACCCTGGTTTTTTCCATCATTCCCACTGAAGAAAGCATTCAGGAAGTAACCATTTACAATCCAGTGATAGATTATCTTGGGAGGATGACGGGAAAAAAAATAGAATTCTATGTGCCAATATCATATGAGAATGTAATTCAAGGCATGGCTGATAAATGGATAGATGTGGCTATTTTAGGGCCATACTCTTATGTGATAGCCAATAATCGGGAGCCAGATATTCAGGTTTTTGCTACATACATAAAAAATGCTCGTCATACTCAAGAAGAAGGGTCAGGCTATAAATCCATATTGATAACTAAAAAAGGATCAGGCTTTAATTCTATTAAATCACTAAAAGGTGCTGTCGTTGGGCTTACAGATCCGTCCAGTACTTCAGGGGATCTGGTGCCAAGGGTAGTGTTTCCCAAAATTATCAATGAACCGTTAGAAAAATATTTCAGAAATATAGTTTATACAGGCGGTCATGACCTTTCGACCATTGCAGTCTATGATGGGAAAGTTGATGCAGTATTTGTGGCCACGCATCGACTTGATAATGTCATTGACCGGGGAATCGTTAAAAAACAAGATTTTAATTATTTATGGAACTCCTCAGTTATACCCCAGGACCCCTTCTGTTACAGAGACTCTTTATGTCCAAAATTAAAAAAAAAGATTCTTGATACTTTTCTTACTCTCCACACCCAACCGCTTTGTTCACAATTTTTAATCAATATCAATTCTAGCGGTTTTGTTGAAATGAATTCTGAAGATTATGATGGGATACGGGAATTAAATCAAAAAATGAAATGAGTCATACCCTTTGACAGACCATGGCAGAGAATTGTAGTCTTAAATTGGAATGACGAACTCCGAGGAATAGCAATGAGTCTCACAAATAAACTGGTTTTTGGATTTATCATACTCGCCTTTATGATGTGTGTGGGCAGTTATCTGACAATAAAATCATTTAACGAATTAAAGCGAAAAATAGTTCAGCTTGAAACTGACTCCATTGACGAATTTAAGTCTTCATATAAGATAGTGCGCGCTATTGAAGCCAGCGAAAAACTAATTAAAGCCCTGATAGATAATCAATCGAATATCATCTTTAGATTTTCTCAATTATCTAATGCGCCAAATGAGATCGAAAACAAAGACCAGACCAAAGAATCATTGATCAAAAATCTTAACACAATCGAAACTCGTTTGTCTTTAATAATTGGAACAGAATATTACAAAACGCTCACAAAGGAAGTCTCCCGATTAAAGAATATCGAGCAAAATGAACCACCAATCAGACAAATGGAAATCAAACAATATAACTATTATTTAAAATATTTAGCTCATTTCATTCATCTTATTGAAAACATACCAGAAAATGCACCTGATTTTTTTAAGAAAACCCTTGAACCTTATTACGACCAAAACATTTATCCAATGATTGAAAAATATCGAGAAAATAAAAAAAAAGAGATTGCCGAACGATTGAATAACATAATTGTTGAAATCCTGCCTAATGTTGGAATCATCATTATTTTCTCGTCTATAGTAATACTTATGAGCATTTTATTGCTGTGTGTTTGGGTGACAAGACATATTTTCAAACCTCTTGGCGATCTGGCACTTGCTGCCGATAAGGTTGGAAAAGGTAACTTTGACACCCAAATACAGATTAAAAGAAAAGATGAAATTGGCGTTTTGACTAATATATTTAACAATATGATAAAGGATCTAAGAGAATCAACCGTTTCCAAAAACTATATGGATAACATTGTCAAGTCAATGCTTGATGCTCTGATTGTTGCAAATCCTGACTTCACGATCAAAAAAATTAATCAATCAACTATTAATATGCTGGGCTATAGTCAAAAAGAACTTCTTGGTAAGTCCATTGAAAATATAATTTTTACAGAAAAAGAAAGCACCTCCATTATTGACATATTTAATAACGAAGAATCAATTGCCAATGTTGAGATGACTTATCTAACAAAAGAAGGATTAAAAATTCCTGTTCTTTTCTCAGGCGCTACATTATTTAATAATGATTATCAGATTGAAGGGTTTGTATGTGTAGCACAGGACATTGCTGATTTGAAACATACTCAAGCAAGTCTGGAAAAAGCCTATGATGCCATGGAACATAAGGTGGAAAAGCGAACTGAAGAGTTGTCGGCCGCAAATATATCTTTAAAGGAAGAAATAAAAGAACGGATGTTTACCGAAAAGGCATTGAAAGATTCCGAAAAAAGGCTCAGACGACTCTCGTCAGGTATTCTCACATCCCAAGAAAAAATAAGCAAACAATTATCTTCTGAACTACATGACGACTTGGGGCAATCTTTATCTCTATTAAAAGTAAAGCTGAGCATCATACAAAATAATTCAGAATATAAGAGTGAACTTAATGATGAAATATTGACTGAGGTTCAAGAATATATAGATTTTATAATAGAAAATGTTCGCCGGATTTCAAGGTGTCTGAGCCCATCAATTCTTGAAGACTTGGGCTTGACAGCTGCATTAAAATGGATGCTTAAAGAATTTTTAAACCATTACAAAATTGAAACTCATTTGGATATTCACAAAATTGATGCATATTTCACGTTGGATAGCCAGATTATTATTTACAGAATTTTTCAAGAATTTTTAAACAATGTAACCAAACATGCTAAAGCAGACAAAATAATTGTTTCCATTCTGAAAAAAAAAGACACGATAGATTTTTTCATGAAAGACAATGGTATAGGATTCAATCTATCTGAGCTAACCTCAAAACAATCCACTCAAAAAGGCATTGGGCTTGCAACCATGGAGGAAAGGGCCTTGATGCTTAAATCGTTTTTAAAAATCGACACCCTAAAAGGAAAAGGGACTAATATATCATTTTCAATTAGGAGAAATAATGATGAAAATTTATCGAACATTATTAGCTGATGATCATCACATGTTCCGCCTTGGAATGACAAAAATACTTGAAGATATTGACTATATAAAAATTGTTGGTGAAGCAAGTGATGGTTTTGAACTCTTGCAAATGATCAATGAATTGTCTCCCGACCTTGTTCTTTTGGATATTTCCATGCCTAAGATTCGCGGAATTGAGGTTGCCCGGGAAATAAAAGAGATCGATCCGACAATAAAAATTATCATGCTCACAATGCACAATAATATGGAATATCTTCAATATTCCATTGAAGCAGGAGCAGATGGATATGTATTAAAGCAAGATGCAGGAAATGAACTCTTTGTGGCAATAGAAAAAGTGATTCAAGGAAAAACATATATTTCAAAAACATTCGCCAAAGATTTAGCCTCTGATTTTGTTAAACAATGTCATGGCAGCCAAACACGCGTACCCCAAACACTAACGAACCGCCAGCGGGAAATCATCACTCTCCTTGCTGACGGTAAAACAAATAATGAAATCGGAGAACTATTGTTTTTAAGTGCCAGAACAGTTGAAAAACATCGGGCCAATATAATGGCGAAAAAAAACTTGAAAACAACAGCAGATATTGTTAAGTACGCCATTCGAAAAAAATATACAGTTATTTCAAACAAGTAAGTAAAGCCTTTAATTCAAGCCATTTAGATCAAAATTGGGTAGTTCTACCCATAATAATTTACGTATATCTACGAATTGTTTTATCAATTCGATATTGCTAATCCCTTAATAAGTGCGGATTTCCATTTTACAATAGATTGTTTTATATTTTGGAGACTCGTTAAACTTTTTTCAACAATGAAAGGGGGAATAAAAAAAAGCAACCGTCTATCGAGTTCAAACAATTTAACTAAAGAATAGGAGAGAAAAATGTACCTTAATAAAAAATTTTCCATGGCTATTATCCTTTTTATGAGTTTTTTCATAATGTTTTCTGTATCCGGCAGTGCTCTGGCCGAGTGCGAAGACCCGGATTCAATTACATTCTCAATAATTCCCACCGAAGAAACCATTCAGGAATTAACCATTTATAAACCGGTTATCGATTACCTTGCCAAAATGACAGGGAAAAAAGTCGAATTTTATATGCCTACATCCTATGCTACTGTTGTTGAAGCCATGATCGGCAAATGGGTAGATGTTGCAGTTCATGGTCCCTATTCCTATGTTTTAGCCAATACCAAGGACCCGGACATCGAAGTCTTTGCCACATATGCCAAGAAACCGGGATATGTTCAGGAAGAGGGTCCTGGTTACAAGGCATGTCTGATTACTCGCAAAGGCAGTGGATTTACGAGTATCGAATCTCTGAAAGGGTCAGTTGTCGGACTCACTGATCCGGCCAGCACGTCAGGAAATCTAGTTCCAAGGGTGGTGTTTACAAAAGTTATCAATACAGACCTGGAAAGTTACTTCAAAAAAATCGTATATACTGGAGGACATGATCTTTCAACAATGGCGGTTTACGATGGAAAAGTGGATGCTGCCTTTGTGGCCACGCATCGGTTTGATAACGTTATAGCACGAGGTATGGTGAAAAAAGACGACTTTAATTACCTTTGGTTTTCACCGGCAATCCCCCAGGATCCTTTCACTTATCGCAAATCTCTGTGTCCAGAGTTGAAGAAAAAGATTGAAGAAACATTTCTAACATTACACACTCAGCCTTCCTGCGCTGATTATCTTAAAAATGTCAACTCCAATAAGTTCGTTAAGATGTCATCTAAAGACTATGATGTAATTCGTGATCTTAAGAAAGCCAAAGATGCAAAGAAAAAAAAGAAAAAATCGTAAATAGTCATTAAAGAAAGCGATGTCACGCCGCTTTTTACCATTTGATACGGAAGAATTGGAGAAATAAATGACAACAACGCTGGAAGTTAAAGATTTAAAGATACGCTACTCTCGCTCTGGCCCGGAAATTCTCAAAGGAGTCAGCTTGTCAGTCTCACCAGGGGATTTTTTTGCTATCATCGGGCCCAGCGGTGCTGGTAAATCCACATTGATACGCTGCATCAACCGTCTGGTGGAACCCTCTTCAGGTGAGGTTTATCTGATGGGAGAGAATATTACCAAAATGGGCAATCGTGATCTGCGCCGAGTCAGAAGAGATATGGGAATGATATTCCAGGAGTTCAATCTGGTGGAAAGGATGTCTGTGATTGATAATGTTCTTTCCGGCCGACTGGGCTACGTGGGAACCTTTAAAAGTTTTTTGCGCATGTATCCCAAACGCGAAATTCGCAACGCTTTGGAATTGTTAGATAAAGTCGGTCTAGGGAGCTTTTTGGATAAACGAGCTGATGAACTTAGCGGTGGTCAACGGCAGCGTGTGGGGATTGCCCGGGCTCTGATCCAGGAACCCAAAATTTTGCTCGTTGATGAACCCACCTCAAGTCTGGATCCCAAAATAGCACGGGAAGTCATGGGAATGATTAGAACAATGTCACAAGAGATGGATGTGCCCGTCTTGTGTAATATCCATGATGTCCAACTGGCACTGGAGTTTTCCAATAAGGTCATCGGTCTTCAGGACGGCATCAAAAAATTTGATGGACCAACCAAAGATGTGGACAAGGCCACCCTGAACGAAATATATGCAATGGAAATTTTGTAGAAAATAAAGGAAGCAGCCGTGAGCAATAAATATATAGACCAGCAACTTGATACTATTCTTTCTCGTCGTATAAAATCAAAAGCGATTAAGTATACTGTGTATCTGATACTATTCCTGCTAATTTTGTATAGTATCCAAAGTACGGTTATCAACGACACCGACTGGGACAGAATTGGCGGATTGTTATCTGTTTTCAATGCAGTGGCCCGCTTTTTTCCACCGGATCTATCGCTGTTTCAGCACCTGATCGGCCCGACCATAGAAACCTTTATGATTGCCTGCTTAGGTACGCTAATTGCGGTGGTAGTGTCGCTTCCGGTTGTCTGGTGTGCCGCCCTGAATATCACGCCCTCCAAGAAGTTTGCTTATCCCGTCGGGCGAACAATTATGACCCTGACCCGATCGGTTCACGAGATTGTCTGGGGCCTGATTTTTGTATCTGCGGTCGGCCTTGGCGCCTTTCCGGGTATTTTGGCCGTGTCTATGCGATCCATCGGCTTTATTTCAAAACTCACGGCTGAAGCAGTCGAGGACATTGATCCGGGCCCGCTGGAGGCAATAAGGGCGGTGGGTGGAAACGGCTTGCAGGTCATATTGTTCGCTGTTGTCCCTCAGGTGATGCCGATCTTCCTCGGTCATGTCATCTTCCAATGGGATATCAATATTCGACGAGCCACGATCATGGGTCTGGTCGGTGCCGGCGGGTTGGGACTGACCTTTCATCGTCAGATGGTTATGTATAATTATGGCGGCGTGACAACGGTAATTATCGCCATTTTTTTTCTTATTGCCATCGGTGAAATATGTTCCTACTACGGCCGTAAAGCCATTCATTAAATTTAAAAATAATTGAAAGGAATTATTGATGACAGCCACAACTATTACAACAACCAGCGGTGGATCGTTAACTTGGAAGCGGTTCAAATATCCACAATCCTTGATCAAATATGTGGTCATGCTGGGTGTTCTTATTTTTATTACAATTTCCATTAAATACCTGAATATTCACTTGGAACGTTTGCTGGGAATGTTTCCGAGGCTCGCAGATCTGTTTGCCAACCGATACTATCCGCCGGACATAGAATATATCTTGGACAGTGAATATCTCCATTATGTCATTGAAACCATTAAAATGGCATATTTAGGAGCCCTTTTCGGTATTCTTTTTTCTATACCTCTTTCCTGGTTTGCCTCCCATAATATGACCCCCAATAGACGCTTTTTATATCCTGCAGCCCGCTTTATTCTCATGCTTTCTCGCTCGGTGCATGAAATGATATGGACCATTCTTTTTGTGTCCATTCTCGGGTTCGGCATGCTACCTGGGGTTATGGCGCTTACCCTTTTCAGCATTGGATTTACCGGCAAATTGTTCTCAGAAGAAATTGAAGACATTGAAATCGGGCAGGTGGAGGCGATTAAGGCTACAGGTGCAAATTCTCTACAGGTATTTGTATATGCGGTATTACCACAGGTCAGGGTCGCCTGGACCGGAATATCTATTTATACCTGGGATGCAGCTTTCAGAGCTGCCACTGTTGTTGGGTTCTTCGGTGCCGGCGGTATGGGATGGTATCTTCGCAGGACTGTTCAGCAGATCGAAAGCAACCGAGTGGCAGCGATACTATTATCTATACTCGCACTAGTCATTATTTCTGAAGTAACTTCGGCCTGGGCCCGGATTAAAGTCGCCGGCAAAACGAGATGAAAGGATCTCAGAGTATGAAACGAACCGGTATAGCGGCTGTAATGACAATTCCGAAACAGGATCTGGAACTCATTGAATATCCATTACCCAATGTTGAACCCGGTTGCATTTTAGTAGAGATATTATGCTGCACAATCTGCGGGTCAGATCTTCATACCTGGATGGGTCGCAGAAAATCTCCGATCCCTATAATACTCGGTCATGAAATTGTAGGTAAAATTGTGGAATTGGGCCATGGTGCGACCCATGATTCAGGAGATCAACCATTGAATGTGGGGGATCGAATCACGTGGACCATAATGGACAATTGTGGAAAATGTTTTTATTGCCGGGAAAAAGGACTGATGATGAAATGCCGCAGTCTTCGTAAATACGGGCATGATTCCTGTGAAAGACCACCTCATTTTACCGGTGGATTTGCAGAATATTGCTATATTACACCCGGAACCTGTGTTGTTAAAGTACCTGAAAATCTTTCAGATGAAGAAGTTGCCCCGGCAAATTGCACACTGTCAACCGCAGTGGCTGCTTTGGAGGCGTTACAGGTACAACCTTTTGAAAATATTTTAATCCAGGGAGCCGGGGCAATAGGTTTTTATGCATCAGCCCTGGCAAATCATTACGGGTGTAAAAAAATCATTGTAACAGATATTCTTGATCACAGGCTGGATGCGATTAAAAAATTTGGTGCCACTGATACCATCAACACCCGTAATATGGATGATGCTACAATCATAGCTGCCATTGGCTCCCTGACAAATGGATTTGGGGTGGATTGTGCCATTGAAGCAGCTGGAGTGCCCTCGCTTATTCCAACAGGCTTGAAGTGCCTGAGAACTGGCGGGCGCTATACAGTGGTTGGAACCGCTTTTAATGATGCTGATTTTACCTATGATGCAGGAGATATTGTTTTTAGAATGCTCACTATCATAGGCCTCCATAATTATGATGCCAAGCATCTACAAATGGGAGTGGATTTTTTGGCCGAAACATGTAAAAAATTTCCTTTTAAATCAATAGTTTCACACAGTGTGACATTAAACAATATCAACCAGGGACTTCAGGCTGCTGCTTCAGGTGAACACGTTAGAGTGGCTGTTTTCCCCTAATCCTAATATTTCCAGGTTAAAACCATAAAAAGTATAGGATTTGGAATAAACCGTCTGCCACTTTTTATTATGTTTTATTTGACCGGGATTTAATCAAAAAAAAATAATCGAAAATAATAATGCCCAATAAAATTATCGGAGGAACAAGAATGGACAGAGAGCCAACCTTAAGAAGGAAAACGGCACTTTCCTACAAAACCGAAGAAAAAACAGTGATGAGAGGCTATAGTTTAAGCGATATGGCTGAGGAA
>Ga0307988_1000650_pt1 | contig 23056 bp, 9 predicted proteins | sample EllFjometagen183_FD_203166 | JGI IMG/M metagenome (GOLD analysis project Ga0307988, IMG submission 203166) | Marine microbial communities from Ellis Fjord, Antarctic Ocean - #183 | ecosystem: Environmental > Aquatic > Marine > Unclassified | place: Southern Ocean | collected 2014-10-08 | reverse complement strand
GTGTGGGTCTGTTTTCGGGACGCCTGTCCGTTGATGACGCTGATGCGGCTGGAGGCGCTTTTTGACAGGATTTTAAAATCGACCATGGCCGATTCATCCACCGACGCCGGTCCCGATCCCGTGGCGTCGACGGACAGTCGAAGGGTCTCGTTTAGGCCCATGCGACGGCTGTCCACCGTGGCCGTGGCCTCAAAGGCCCAGGCCTGGCTCCAACCGAGCAGGGTCGGAAGAAAAAACATCAAAATCCAGACTGTTTTTATGTTTCGATTTGAAAACATAGAGTTTATTATCCGCGTTTATTCCATAAAAAAGTTCCAGGCGACCCGCTTGTTATGGCGTTTTTTTACCAGTCTTTTTCCACCGTCCGCTTTTCATAATGCGGGGCCAGGGCGCCTCCGGGCCGGTCCTTGAGGCGATTCAATATCATCTGCGCCCGTTTTTCTCGCTCGCTCTCCCGGTCGGTTGGGTTGGATTTTGACGCCGTGGCGTTGGATGACCCTTGTTTTTTGGTCTGTTTTTTTTCATCGTTTCCAGACGGCTGGTCTTTTTTCGCTTGGTCTTTTTTCGCTTGTTTTTTTTGGGTTGGGCGGCCAGATTCCTGTTTTTCAGATTCCCGGCTCCCATCCTCTTTTGTTTCATTTGGCCCGGATTTTTGTGAATTCCTGTTTTTCTCTCCGGACGCGTCGGTTTCCGATTTATTCTCTTTGCTTTGACCGTCTTTGCTTTGGCTATTTTTGGATTTGTTGTCGCCGGGTTTGTTGTCGTCCGATTCAGAGTCGTCGGGTTGATTCTCCCCGGACTTGCCGTCTTTGGATTGTTTTTTTTCCTGTTGCTTTTGCGGTTGTTTTTGCTGTTCCAACATTTTTTTGGCCCACTCGAGATTTTTTTCGGCCATCCTGTCTTCGGGCGCCAGTTCCAGAGCCTTCTGGTAGCTTTCCACCGCCTCTTTGAATTGGTCGCTTTTGAAATAAGCGTTTCCCAGGTTGTAAAGGGATTTTTGTTTCAGGGGTCCTTTCCCGTCATTGGACGCCTTTAGAAAATGGCGTGTCGCCTCCTGAAAATCCTTGAGTCGGTAAGAGGCGTTTCCCAGGTTGTAATCCATTTCAGGCGTGTCTGGATCGTTGATCTGGGCGGCGATAAAATAATCCAGAGCTGTTTTATACTCCCCCTTTCGGTACGATTCAAGCCCTTTTTTCATGGGCTGACTCATGACAAAAGGCGCGGCGTCAGCCACGGCCGGGGCCAGAAAAAAGATCAGCGCCATGATTCCGGCGGCTGTCTTTCGCCGCTCGGGCAGACACATCTCCAGCAGAAGCATTAATACCGCCAGGCCCAAAAACCATTGATACCGGTCTTCCCAGATTTTTTTCCGGCCCCCTGAAAATTCGGTCGCCTCCATCTTGCCCCGGATTTCATCCCGATAAATTTTTTCCAAATCCATGTCTCCGGCCACGGAACGGACATAAACGCCCCCGGTCAAATCGGCCATGCGGGTCAAGGTCTCTTCGTCGATTCCGATCAGAACGATGCGGCCGGACGCGTCTTTTTTAAATCCCCCGGCCACATCCGGCGCCGGGGTTTTGTCGGTTTTTCCCACCCCGATGCAAAACAGTTTCACCCCGGCTTCGGCGGCTTTGCGGGCCGCGGCCAGGGGGTCGCCTGTGGTGCTTTCGCCATCGGTGATCAGCACAATGGCTTTTTCAGCGTTGGATTTTGGGTCAAAACCGGCCAGAGCCGTCTCCACGGCCCCGGCGATGTCGGTTCCCCCCAGGGGCATAAAATCCGGGGACAAGGCGTTTAAAAAAATATGGAACGCCTGGTAATCCAGGGTTAAGGGGCATTGCATGAACGCGGCGCCGGCAAAGGCGGCCAGGCCGATGCGATCCCCTTCCAGCATGGCCAGCAAATCAATGATTTCCCGTTTGGCCCGATCCAGCCGGGTGGGGCGGATGTCTGTGGCCAGCATGCTCCGGGAGCAGTCGATGGCCAGGATCAGATCGACTCCCCGCCGCTGAATCTCCCGCCAGGTGTGGCCATATCGGGGGCCAGCCAGGGCAAAAATCAAAAACAGAAACGCCGCCATCAACAGCCCGGCCTTGACCCAGCGCCGTTTCTGGCTGGATTCCGATGAAATCTGTTTAAGCCCTTTGCCGCTGGCGTATTCGGCGAGTATGCGCCTCCTTTTTTTCATGCCCCCCCAAAAAATCAGGAGCAGAACCGGCAGGGCCCATATTAAAAAAAACATTTCGATTCGTAAAAATTGCATGCGAGAGATTCCAGTGTCAGGGGACGCGCAAAAAACGGGTGTTGACAAGCGTCGTCCATATCAGGAGGAGCATCAGGGAGGGGATTAAAAAAAAGACGTACAGCTCCCGGTATTCGGCGAATGTTTTCAGTTTTACTTCGGTTTTTTCAAGCTCGTTGATCCGCTCATAAATATTCCGCAACCCATCGGTGTCGTCGGCCTTGAAATAGAGGCCCCCGGTTTTTTCAGCGATTTTTTGCAGGGTCTTTTCATCAAAATCGACTTGATAATTTCGGTGGATGTCCCGGCCAAACATGTCTTTGCCCACCAGAAAGGGCGCGGCCCCCCGACTGCCCACGCCGACGCAATAGATCTTGATGTTTTTTTCGGCCGCGATCTCCATGGCGATTTCCGGGGAGATTTCACCGGCGTTGCTCTGCCCGTCGGTGAGCAGAATGATGATGTTGGTTTTGCTTTTCACATCTTTAAGCCGTTTGATGGAGATGCCGATGGCGTCGCCAATGGCGGTCTCCATGCCCGCGGACCCGATCTCAAGGCGGTCTATGACAAACAGAAGCGCGTTGTAATCCCGGGTCAACGGGGTCTGGGTAAAGGCGCGGGTTCCAAAGACCACCATGCCGATCCGGTCGCCGTTTCGCCGGGCGATGAAATCAGCGACCACGGCTTTCACGGCGCTCAGGCGATCCGTTCGTTTTCCCTCCAGGGCAAAGTCCAACGCCCTCATGCTGCCCGAGACATCCACCGCCAGGATTATGTTGATCCCTTCGGTCAACACTTTGATCTGCCGGGTTCCCCACTGGGGCCGGGCCAGGGCGATGACCATCAGGGCAAACGCCGTGTATTTCAAAACCGGGACGATCCAGATGAATTTTATGGCCAGAGAGGGTTTTATGGGAATGGCCCGGTTGATCCGGGATATGGCCATGGCCGGGGCTGGCCGTTGCCGCCGATGATGAAAAATCAGCGCCGGAATGGCGGCCAAAAGGATAAATATGTATGGAGAGGCGAATCTAAACACGGCGATTTATTTGTTTGTGTGTTTATTTGTGTTTTGTAAATATTCGGCTTAATATTTCATGTCCGGGAAAAAACATATTTTAAAAAAAGTGCGGGACACGAATTAAAAAATGTGCTCCAAGAAAAATCATGCCTACTTTTTCTTGTCAAAAACAATCGCCATTATACATTACCGAATCGGCTGGTCAAGTCATTAATCCGCCAGTTGATGAGACTCCCCGGATTGTGATTTCTAAAAAAAGAATACTTGGGACTTAAATGCGAGGTGGGTTATCACCGATCACTGCATCAAAGAGCCCTTTTACGTGAAAAAATACTACAGGAAAAAACAAAGGAACTGGAAGGCCAAATCCGTGATCTGAGAAACCGGTTGTTTGGAAAAAAAACGAAAAAAAAAGTTCAAGCAAACAAGATGGCGAACCCAAACCCGCAAATCCCAAACGTCCTCGCGGCCAACAAACTGGCTCCAAGGGACATGGCCGAACAAAACGTCCTCACCTTTGTGTGAAAAAGCCCTGCCCAGACCTTTAAGCGCGACGGAAAATCCTGTTTTCTCCGCCGCCGAAACGGCCTCCTCCACATCCCCGGCCACATGCTCCAAAACAACCGGGATTCCGAACTCACGCAAAAGGGTCTTGGATTCATGTTCGTCAAGGCGGAGGCGCCTCCGCCGGTCATACCATGTTTCCTCTCACCTTTTTTCATTTTTTTCTTCAGATCGAATTTTTTACGACGCCATCATTTTTCGCGCCGGGGTTTTGCGCTCCCACACCCCTGTTATTAAAAGGACGCCTGTTTAATCCGGGCAGTCGCGCTCTTTCCAGTCCTTAAAAAGATTTTTCAGGATGTCCGGCTTTTCGCCTTCTCCATCCTGGTCCGTTTCCAAAAAATTCGCTATCCGTTTGCAATAGCTGATTTTGTTTATATCCGACGCCCAGTCGTGGCAGTCCACGCAGGATGATCCATCCGAACGAATCTGAATCTCGGGATCGGTGACAATCTGTTCAAATGTCAAGCCTTCCACTGAATGCGGCGCGTCGGGAAGACGAAGCTCTTCTGAGGATAAATGCCAGTTTTTCGTTGTGACAGGCGTCCGCCATCCGGGTTTTCGCAATTGATTTTCGCAGATCGGGAACATGTTTTCATCGGATTTTCCGGCGTTGAAAAGTCTGATGTTCACCCGGCGATTTTTGGCCCGCCCCTGCTTGGTTTTATTGAGGGCCGCCGGCCGGTCATATGCAAAATAGGCATGACGGATCCGGGATGACGCAATGCCGGCGGACTCCAGATACTTTTTGACGGCGGTCACCCGTTTTTCCGACAGGCTCACATTGTAGGCCCTGAATGAGGTGCTGTCCGCGTGACCGTGAGCCTCCACTTCAATTTCAGGGTCGTGCTTTAATAAAACGACGAGCGAGTCAAGAATAGAGTTCGCGGATCTGATACTCCATTTGTTGCTCCCAAAGTACACCACGAACTTTTTCTGACACCCTCGGGCATCGATCACCGCATGAGCAGGTGTGCACAGACAGAGGTCTTCGGAATCCGGCACGCAGTCGCCATCCGCGTCTTTTGGGGGCGTGACCGTATATACGGCCGTCACCGGCGCCGGCGGTGTGACCATCAGAGAGCGGACCGTGTACGCGGCCGTCACCGGCGGCGTGATTATGATAGGACGCTGGCAGGGACGCGGATTATATTTAACCTGATCCGCTTTTTCGATGGCGCATCCGCCCCACCCGATGCCTCCGGCGAATATGACCCCGACAAGGCCATAGAGTTTTAAGTATTTTTTTATGCTTTCCATTGTTTCATTCCTCTCTTTTTTTTAATGAATCGACCGCCGGTTTTGAAAAAAGCCAACCGCCGATGCGGTGGAACATCTCTTCATCAAATTTCCAGTGAATGCCGAGCAAAAGCCCGTCATTATATATCTCGTCCGTATCCAGATCTTCATCCCTGAATCCGGTTAAATTATAACCCAGACTCACCCGCCAGTCTTTTGCGACCCTGAAATAGATTCCCCCCCCAGGCTGTACCTGACCGATTCTCCAAAATCGAGGCTCAAAGCGCCGCCATGCAAATCGAAATCCAGATCAGAGGTGATATCCCAAATCAATCGGGCGCCCGCCAGCTGCACTGCGGACCGATAGGCGTCGCCATAGAGTTGGGACCAGACCCATTTGCCAGCGAGCCGACCTGAAAGTATCCAGTCGTCATTGATCTGATAATTTTGATGCGCCACTGCCAGGTGCGCGCTCCGTTCGGCGCTGTCCCCTTGCCCTTTTTCGAATTTCCATTGGTACATACCCAACAGATGATATCGGTTTTGAAGAAGCGGGCGGCGCGCCACGCCCACTGTGAGCGTATGACGCGCGCTGTCATCGGCATTGTCAAGCGCCTCATAGGCCAGGTCTTCCTTGATGAGCAATGACCAGTCCGGATTCAGGCGCAACGCGGTGTTTCCCAAAAATGCCAGATAGGCGCTGTCCGACGTCGTCCGGATCTCCGTACGGATGGACGTTTTGAGGGTTTTGAACCGGGTGTCCAAAAAACCCAAAGAAAGGGAAAACGCATGATCGGCGTCGTTCTGATCGCTGACGCGCGAATATTCGATTTGTGGAGAAATACTCAGATTCGGCGCCAGCTCCCAACGCTTTTTGACGCCGGTGACCATCTCTTTTTCCCGATCGTCCATGGCGCCCCGCATGCGGTGCTCCACATAGGTCTCGACCTCGTTAAAATAGGTGGATGAGAACCCCAAAGTCGTGTCCACCTGGGAGATATCCCGGCTTAACGCGCGGGCTCTGGACAGGCTGTTGCTCAGCTCATGTTTAAAATACATCTTGGTGCGGTCATGGACAAAATATTCCCCGCCTGCGGACAGCGTCCGGCGACCCGTCTCGGTGATATCCTGTTCCCATTCCCCAAAACCCGATCCGACACGATTCCGCCATTTAAACTGACGTTCCAGGCGAAGACGACCGGTGTTAAAGGTTTCATCATCCACGATTCCTTTTTGAATATTTCGGCGCGCCCCCGCTTCCGCGCGCCAGGCCCCCATGGTTTTTGACAGAAAAAGACCTATCCCGACGGTTTCTTGATCCGTGTCCAGCGCCGAGCTGACGTCCCCTTCCGCCTTGATTTGGGTTTTTGCGTCCAATGGGTAGGACACTTCGGCTTTCAATTCCCGCCGTCCTGGGGAGACCAGGCTGTCTTTGGGTTTAAATTTCGATGAGGCCTCATAGCCGGTCAGCTTGATATTGGCCCCATTTTGAAATCGACTCTCCCACTTCAGACGCACGGCGTCGCCAGGCGCCGTCACGTCGCGCTCATAAAACCGGCCTGTTTCCAGCGTAATTTGATGGTCTTTCCCCCATTGATACCGGACAAAAGCCGAGGCCAGCCCATACCCGTCTTCCGGATGCCGGTCCTCGGTGTATCCACCGCCCACGGTCCAATGGTCTCCCAGGGGCGCCGACAATCGGGCGCCCCCCACGAAGTAATGGGCGTCCGCTGATTCAACATCATAGGAGACCCGGATATAAATCGAATTTCCATCCGGGTCCGAACGGGCCACGGCGCTGAAAAAATGAAGATACCCGCTGAATTCATCCAGCAGGTAATCCTCAAACCGCTGAAGAGTCCGCCGCTCAATCACCAAATCGTCATTATTTTTGTCTTTGACAAGCATCTCCACGGTTTCACTGTGCGCGACAATGGGCGCGCCGCTCAACCGATAAAACATGGCTGTGCCGTTTCCTCTGAAAATCTCCATTTTTCGGTCATAGTCGGTCTGCGCGCCGAATACGGAGAGTTCCCCATAGTCGTTTTCAAAACGCGCGTTCACGCCGGTGAGGACCCGTTGAAACCGGCCCAGGCTTTCATCAGCGCCATGATCCGTCGAAAAATCACCCCACATCAGGCTGTTTTTATCCTTTTCGAGCCGGACAAAAAGCCTGCTACGGGACTGGGCGTCATACCCTTTGGAAGAGGCGTCCCCGTAAATCGGATAATAATCGTTGAAATCCAAATCCCGGAGCAGGGTCGTGTCATCGTCCTTTTCGGTGTCATAAGCGACGGTGAGCAATGAGTCAAAGCGGGTTTTGCCCTTGAGAAAAAAGGCGGCGCGTTTTTTAGCAAAAATGCGGTCCGTTAGCTCGTGATCGAACGAATCCGATGGATATGAACGCCCGGAGAAGGAAAGGCGGGCATTGAAATCAGCTATGCCCGCGGCCACCAGCGGCCGCAAAGGCCGCGCGAATCGAACCTCGATTTCATCAGACAGGACGCGGTCGAGCGATGCCCGGACCCGCGCCTTGCCGGTCTTATTCGAACTCCTTAAAAAGACATGCCGCTCACCGTTGGACACCCGCGTCTGATGTCCGGCCTCAGTCGGCTGTATATCCTCGCCATGCCATGTCCCCAAAGTGGTCTCCAGGGTGACAAAATGAACCCCTGTCACCGGAACTCCGTTATTGTCCGTCAACCGAATGTTTATTTTGAGCAATGACCGGCCGCCGTCGGCATCCAGACGATCCGATTCGGCTTTCAGGTCCAGCGCGCTTAATGGACCCGGATAAAAGACTGTTTTTTCAGCTAAAACCCGGTGGTTTCCAAACACGTCACGTCCATGGGCCACCACCTTGTTTTCCCCAGGAGTCAGCGTGACGCCGTACCATGCCGCCACTTGGGCGCCTGCGGCCCTGTTTTCGATTCGCGCTCCCATTTTGTTTTTGGAAACCGGCTCATCATTGATGGTAAGCCGGGGCTCAATACCTGCGGGCGTCACCACCATGAATCGGCCATACCGACTGATATCTTCTTTCGGCCAAAGCCATGTCCCTTTTTTCGCCATTTCACCGGTGATATCGGCCGCAATCTTTTCCGGGTCCGGTATTTTGGAAGTCGGGCTTTGTCCCATCAGGCCCGGCTCTGTTTCTTCGAAACCCGAATCCGCAGGTAAAATACCGGTCACGGCGCCTGCGGGGCATTGTCCAGTGGAGCGCTCAGGCGCCAAAGACGCCAATGGCGCGACACGCGACACGCCGGAGGAGATATCACCGTCCGGGCTCACCGGCGCCTTGTCCCTGTTTTCACTCTCCCCAGGGGACCCGGCCCCGTTAAACGTCAACGCCTGTTCCAGCATCCATTCACCATTGCTGTTTTCATTGCGCTTCCGGATTTCATCAATGCCCCGGGCGCCATTCGTCACGAAGCAAAAAATGGCAAAATCAGCGCGATGAAACTCGCCGGCCACCAGATCGACAAAACGGGCGCCGGCGTCATCGGAATGCCGGTTGTCCAGCGGCTTTAAAACCGCGTCTTTCGGAAGTGTGAGGGTGTCCACCTTGAGCGTGTGATAGCCCGGTTTAAGGCCGTAAATCACATACTGCCCGTGCTCATCGGTGACGGCCCAAGAGCCGTCCTCCAGAAAAAGACGCACACCGCCGATCGGCCATTCTCCATCATTTTGAATATTGTTGCAGTCGGAATCTAAAAAAATTTTGCCGAACAAAATCGCCTGATCCGAAAACAGGGCCTGTTCCACGACATCAACCTTGATCCGCGCGGTCGCCGATGAATAAGCGTTTCCATAATAGAAAGCAAGCGCTGTGGCGGCGTTGATCCCGTCGCCGTCTAAAACGCCGGGTGTCACCCGGACCACATATGTCAAAACAATCTCCTGGTCCACCGGAAACAGGCCGATCTTAAACGCCAGCAGCGGCCCTCTTCCGCCGTCCGGGTCTTTGTATTTTTCGCCGTTGACACGACAGGACCCCGGCTCATACTTCATCCCAAAAGGGAGCTGGTCATGAATGACGGCGTCGGTCAGTATCCTGCCGGAATTGTTTTTGATCCGAACCTCGTACCGCACCACATCCCCGACCTCGACCCTGTCGCTGGACACCTTTTTTTCAATGGCGATCTGCTGCGGGTTTTCAGGGCCGGGATCCAACGGAATATGCGCCGGGGAAAAAGTGGCCGTCGGCGTGGCCATAGAAAAAATGCCGGATTGACCCCCGAATCCGTTTTTTCCGTAAGACATGGCCGTGACCGGCAAATGGGTGAAGCCGCTCGGCGGTGTCTGAGACGGAAAGCGATAACCGGACGGTGGATTGACCGTCACATAATACTGCGCCTCCCAATAGATCGGCAATGTGTACTCGCCGTTGGCGTCCGTGGTCCGCCTGTCCGCCTGCGTGGCCTGGCCGGTATCCGGATCATACAGCCATAGAACCACCTCGGCTCCGGAAAGCGGCGTCTGGGAAGCGTTGTCAAACACCGTGCCGGACAATGGAGTCGACACCGGATCCAACGGAATATCCGCTATCAAAATGTCCACCGGGTTCAGTAGCACAAAGTCTCCGTTCCCCAGACCGCAAAGGCCGTTTCCGTTTTTACCATAAGATTGCGCGCCCACCCGGCGGCTTGTCACATCGCCCGGACATTTGATGGAAGGAAATGTGTACCCGGCCGGCGGCGTCACACCGATGTAATAGGACGTGTTCGGGTAATTATGGGGATACTGATAAAAACCGTCCGCCCCGGTTGTTTGGACCGGCAGACGGGTGACGCCGTCATCCACAATGGGATCAAACGCGAGTTGGTCTTCAGCCGAACCGTCAAAGTGCCGAATCGACACCTCGGCCCCGGTCACCGGTTTCAGGCTGATGGAATTGAATACCACGCCCAGGGGGTCGACGGTCACCTGGGCTTTAATCGTTTTTTGAACCGACACATCCGGGCGGTCACAGACCAGTTCATACCAAATCTCATCAAAAGACATTTCGATGCTATCGTCTTCATTGACCACCAAACAATTTGCCTCAATACCCGAGCACCCGCTCGTATCATCACTCAATTTTATCGGATTTACCACCCGAAACACCCCGGTATTGGGACCGGTCTCCATAGCCTGCGTATGCACTTCCGTCCCGGTCTTGTGCGATTTAATATGGACGCCCACCTCATCCGCCGCATAGGAATGCAGGTTCCTGTTGGTGGATAGAATCTCCACATAAAAACCATGACGATTAAGATTATACACAAAGGGACTGTTTGTCCGATACATACGGTACAGGGTCACATCCTCGGTGGCATAATCCGCATCGTTTCTGTAATCCGGGGCATTCCCTGATTTCCACAAGACGTTGTTGGGCCGACGGAACCGGATTTGCAATGTTTCGTCACTGATCGACTTGCCCACCTGATTTTGGGTTTTATTGCTGAAAATATCTCCGGCGCCGTCGCCGTCCCTGTCCACATAAAACCGGTTGGAAATAACCGTCCCTGGGGTTGTGGTGTCCACCACCCGAAGCATCAGTGTAAATTCACCCTGCATACCCGACGGCATCTCCTGGGCCGAAACAAGAAATCCAATTTTTTTAACGGTTTCAACGCCGTTGTACCGTTCCAGCCCCCGCCAGACGTGATCCGAATCCGTGGGGCTTTGGAAAATAATTTTACCGGTGGCCGGCGTTTGAGCCGTGGGCTGGATCGTTTCAAGGTGGGTGTTCGGGGGAATCTCACTTTCCATCAACACACCGGTCATGGTTTGGCCATCGACGGTCAGTGTTCTTGCCTTGGGAAAGCCCGAGCCGGTGTTCTGAAAGGTGAGTTTATATGTGATGATCGAATTCGTAGCCAGAGTGGTGACACAAGGCGGCTCCGCCACCAAACGAAGTCCCACGACCGACGCATCCAGAGCGCTGCATGTCTCATTGCTGGCGATGTCAAAGGCGCCATCCCCATCGGTGTCCATAAACGCGGTGTTGGTGATAACGGTTCCCGGCGCGGCGTTTTCCGCGACCCGAACCCGAAAACCGAATGTCACCGTTTCTTCCGGCAAAAGAGCCGAAACCGGTATAAAAAGACCTTTTTCAACAATATCTTTGCCGTCCCCCGTATATGCGGATTGCGGTGTCCAGCTATTTGCGGCGCCGCCGGACAGCTTGACCAGGGGCGCGCATGGAACCGAAGCTGAGACCGTATCGTCTTCCGGCATAAAATGGGCGTTCGCGGGAATGGGATCCGACACCACCAGCCCCCATTGGGTCTCGGTTCCGATCACCACCGATGTCGGCGCGGGCTCCGCGTCACCGGTGTTGCCGATAGTCAAAGTGTAGGCAATGACGGAACCCGGAAAAATCAGCTCATCACATGCCGGGTTAACGGTCTTTTGTATGGAGAGTCCCGCATGGCCTCTCCCGACCACTACGGCCTGATCAACCACCGGCCCCTGGGTAAAGGGATCATTAATCTGAACCGACAGCAAGTCGTTATCCGCGCTTTTAATGAAGCAGGTGTCCGGGCTATCACGGCAGACGCCCTGGTTGCCGGCATGGTACGTGCTGACGCATACCGGTAAAAGACTTCGAAATACGCCGGTATTTGGGCCGGTTTCATAGACACGGACGTACAATAAATCTCCGGTGTCACGCGATGTCAGCGTCACGTCATGGGTCTCGGCCGTTTCCGGCAGAACGTTGAGCCCGCTTCCCTGGACCTGAATATAGGCGCCGTCTTTTCGGCAATCATAATCGTCATATTCGGTGATATAGCGGGTCGCTCTTTTGTAATCGGCATCGTTTTGAAAATCCGGAGGGATAAAAGGCGTTGCGGATTGAAGCGCGTCATTCGGCCGCATAAACATCACCACATTCCCGGTATGCAATTGATTGGCGACCGTGTTTCCCGAAAAATTAATGAGACCATCACCATCAATATCCACGCCCGCAGTGTTTAAAATCGTTTCACCCGGCGCCGCCGTGTCGCTGATTCCGGCGGTAAAGGTAAAAGAGGCGGCCTGTCCCGGCGCCAAACGATCCGGAGGCAAAAACAGGCCGACGCTTTCCACGGCATATATCCCTGAAATCGGCGTCTGCCACGTTCCGTTTTGTTTGACGAGTATCCGGGCATCCGCCGGGGTGAATACCGGCGGCGATGTCATATCCAGCAGGAGATCCGCGGCCAGATCATCTTCAATCAGAACGCCTTGTTCCGAAACACGATCGATCACCACCTCTCGAACCGGAACCGCAAGGTCTCCGGTATTGGTCGCGGTCACCGTGTATCGAATCGCCTCTCCCGGAAAAAGCGACTGTTCCTGGGTGGGCGTGTTACTTTTTAAAATCTCCAAAAAGGGACCGGACACCTGGGCCGTATCGCTCACAAACGCATCATTCACCCAAGCGCGGGCGGTGAGTGTGTCATTGACTGCGCCGTTGAGCACACAATCATCCCCTTGCATCACGCAGACGCTCCCTCCCGCAGCCGTATCATTTTTCAAGCAGACCTTTTCAACACTTCTGAACAAACCGGTATCGGGACCGGTTTCCTGTACCCAAATATAGAGGATGTCAAGGGTGGCGGCGGATTGTAAAATAATCTGGTGGCGATCCTCAATCCATGTGTGCTCATTCAAGGCCGATGCCGTCACCGAAATATAGACGCCGTCCTTGTCACAATCATAGCCATGGCCTGAAAACTGATCCAAACGGTATATATCGGCGGTATTTCCTTCATGATCCTTAAAAACGATTTCAGGCGATATCGGCGCAGACAGGGTTCGCTGCTTTGTATGCGTTTGAATTAAAGTGTCGTCTGAAACGGAAGTCGCGGTCATTTTTAAATCACCGGTGGCCTGAGGCGGCGGCCATTCAGGCACGCCCCCGATGACCAAAAGAGAAATCGATTCTCCCGAAGCCAGTTCCGGTGTGAGCGCTATCTGCTCGTCTTCGGGATCAATGCGGCTGTTTCCGTTTTTATCATGGTAAATAACGATATTTTGATAATCAAAATTTTCAGTAAAGGGATTTTCTGTTAAAAGGCGATATCGATCCGCGATATTGCCCGTGTTGGTTAATGTATACGTAAGGTGCGCCTGCTGCCCTGCAAAAACTCGGGTATTCTGATCCACAGGGGCCAGCGTAAAGTCATATTGTTTAGCGACGATAATCAATGATGTATTGGACAGGATGTTACGGGCGCTGATGGGAGACGCGGACAAAAATGTGCCTGTGGCCTGATTGACGATGAGTTCGCCGGCCGGCGCCGACGCCCATGCCAATGCGCCCAGATGCCACATGAGCATCATAAAAACAGCAATAACTCGAAATTTCATCCTGACAATCATTATTTTATGCCCTGCTTTTGCTAATTTTATTCTCGTGTTTTCGTAATCTTTTTTTGTAAGCGTTCACAAAATTGATAAGCTCGTAAAAAGTAAAGATATGTTGGGTTGCTTCGCTTAACCCAACCTACAAGTGACCGTAATTAATCAGCATCTGAATTATGCGATATGGCGTCTGCTTGCAAATCCGATTTTTTACGACGCCATCAAAATTGATAGCGTCGTAAAAATTGTTGATGCCGGTCTTCCCCAGACAGGGAAGACCGGCCGGTAAAGCGCCCCTTCGGGCGGTTATGGGTGAATGGCTATTCAACCTGGGTTCTGAATCTCATGGACGCGGTGTCACCGGGCGTCAAGATGCCGCCCGTGCTCTGAACCGCGCTGGCGCCGACGTAAAAGGTGATGGTGTTCCCTATCTTTTTGGCAAAATATCCGTTGGCATGGGTTTCATTGTCATCCGCATCAGTATTGGGGTTCAATGTGACTGTCGGCGTCGGAGCGGTTGTGGCGTTTCCGGAGCCTGAAACAATGGAATCGGCCACATAGACGCTATAGGCCGGAATACTATCGCTGATTTCCACCTCACTGGCCGGAGCGGTCCCTTCATTGGTGATCACCAGTTGCCACACAACGCACTGACCCGGTTGGGCTTTGGTTGAGGCCGTCTCCAGAAAAGCTTCATCCGCGGCGCCGTCACACCCCGCGTCGATGGCAACGGTTTTGACCAACCTGAGCTGTCCTCTTTGGACCGTGGTCAAGTCGGTATTGTTCACCGTGCCGGCCCCCGCGTTGTATGTGGCCGTGACGGTCAGTGTATCCGTGGTCCCATCCGGCGAACTGGAAGGAGCAAAGACCTGGTCCGTAAAATTGAGTTTTTCACCCGGTCCTAACACGATGTAATCGCCTGCCGGATAATTCGGGTCCGCGCCATAGGGTTGCGACACATAGGTGTTATCGGCCTTATAATAAAAAACCGTGTTCCCGGCGATCAATGCGCCGAAAGGCTTGTCAGGAACGCCGTCTCCAGTGGTGTCGACCAGGATACTGTTTCCCCAACCGCTCCCTGAAAGGGAATTGGTTCCGGAAAGGGTCAGCAATTCCTCCGTATTTCCTTCATTTCTAAGGGTATGGCTATACGTGATCGATCCGCCGGGCTCGATTTGACCGGTCTGGTTGGTGATCAACGTAATATCCTCCTTATCATTGACATCCACAGCATCCAGCTTGATATCGAATGCGCTGGTGTTGTTCGATTTTACCCGGATGAAAATCGGATAATCTCCGTCGCCGTCACTGTTCCCGTCCAGGGTTTCATCGGCGCTGTCAACGTCATAATCGCTTGTAAAATCGGCCAGCGCCTGAGTCGGATCGCTCGGCACAACAATATGCCCATGGAGAAGATAGGTGCCGCCGGGCGGCAACGCCGGGGTGGTGCTGATCACGTTATCGTCCTTATCGTGAAAGATCGCTGTCCAGCCCGGGGGCAGGGAGCCCAGGGTGGAGCCGTCATAAGAAGAGCCCGCCGACAACTGAAAGGAATCCGAAACTCCGGAATCGTTTTGCACACACAGATAAAACGGAATATTTGACCCGAGATTACCTGTTTTGGTGTTCACCGGATCTGGATTCGAGGCCGGATCATAGGGGTGTTTATTCGCATTTGGATCACCATCCGCCTCACAAGCGGTCTTGCCCGAGCTGTTCGACAAATCCACCGCCGGCTGGGTAATGGATGCCAATTCTTCGACTTTGGTGTCGGAAATAGTCGAATTTCCGGCGGAAGTCGCGGTGACCGTGGCCTGAAACGGCCCTGCGCCAAATACGCCTGCCGGGAGCTTGGCTTTGACCATGATATTCACGGAAGCGCCCATCACCACAGGTCCGGTATCCTCGGTGCCGTTAGTGTTGGTGTCGATCAGCGCCGTGGCGCCGGTGGTGGTCCAAAAGGTAAAAACCGTTCCAACCGGAAAGCTGTTCCCGGCCTCCCCGGCATTGGGCGCCCTTATTTCAAAGACATCAACGCCGTTTCCGGTGTTGGTGATAACGTTGGAAAAAAGCACCGTATCCCCGGCCGCGGCAGTATCGACAAATTGCGTGTCATTTTGGGTGTTGTCGTCGTCACCGCCGTCATTAACGCCGTTTGCGCCGTTTGCCCCGGTGTCTTTCGCTGTCACGCCGTATGTCTGGGGAATCGTGTCTATGGTCTTGTTGGAAATAAGGATTTCACCCGGGTCGGTTGTATTTCCGTCATCATTATTGTCCGACAAAATGGTGACATCATTTTCAATATGAACGCCTGCGGCCAGTGTGTCAATCAACGGCACAGTATATTGAAAGGAAATGGTGGTGTTGGGGGCCAACACGTCGTCATGCCCTCTGACACCGAAATCACCGGCGGTGCCGTCGCCGTTGGCATCATTCGTGGCTATAGGAGAAAATCCTTCCACCGTATTGGTGTTCCGAGAGCCTTCATCCGGGTCAGCCGGGGTGTCGATAAAATTACCGTTGCTTGAAACCCCGGTGATATGAGTGGCATCGGTCACGGAAACTTTGGTCAGATCCAAAACGTCCTGATATTCCACATTGTATGCCGTGCCCTGGCCGGTATTCGTGACCGTGATAAGATAGGTGATGGTGTCATCACTAATATTGTTGAATGTATTTTGATGATTGTATGTGGATGATTTGGTGGCATTCAGGATCGGACCGTTGGTCACCGTAACCTTGTCCTGGTTGGTCCCTTCCTGTCCGTCCACACCGTTTGCGGAGGTCAGGTCATCCACGACGCCATTGGGCGTTGTGGCCGTAAGCTTCGATTCAAAGGTATTCCCGGCCACCGCGCCGCCAGGAATAGTCCCGCCGACCACCAGGCTTACCTGCTGATTCGGGTCAAGGGTAATGGTTCCCGGTTTTCCAGCTGACGCGACCAATGTTTCGCCGGGATCCGGAATCCCATTATTGTTTGCATCCAGGTAAACTTCGAGCAGGGCGAAGTCGCCGGTATCACCGGCAGCCTGGTCTATGGTGATGGTATACGTGTCCTGCCCATTACCGGTATTGTTCAGGATATGGGGGAAATATACCGTCTGTCCCGCCGCGCCCGACTTGTTTTGGCGGTCATCGGCCAAAGAAGCGTTATAAATCTGCGCCACTTCAATGTTTCCCAGGTTCGACTGTGCCGTATGTGCATTATTATTGGCGTCTTTGTACGTGGCCGTGGCCTGGTTCTGAATAAGAGTGCCGACTTCTGTGCCGACCGCCCATAGGTTTGAGGCAAATGCCAAAAGACTTGCCAAAAAAATCAACGCTGGCAACACCCAAGCGTTTCGTTGCAACGCCACGTTCTTCTGTCGCTGTTTCATAAAACCCCCTTATTTAATAAAAATTTGATATCGAAATTCCTGAATTTCACCCGCTTCAATATTTTTTTGCGACATCCAGCGGATATGCGTATATTGGTCCGGCGAAATAATGATCTTTTTCTGTGTGCCGTCCGACATTTTTTTAGTGCGGACGATGGGTTCTTTCTCCCATGTGGAGCCCCTGTCAATGGAAACCCGCAGTTCATAAGGGACATTGCCGGTGGCGCTCCCCCCCACATACAGCGTGCTGGCCGGCACCGGCCCATCGACGACCAGACTCGACAGCTGTTCATTTCCCGTATTGTGATAAACGATCCGGTACTCGATTTTTTCTCCGGGCGCGGCTGTTTTGGTTTTGATATAAACGGTGTTTCCTTTGGCGTCTTTTTCTATCCGATATGGGATCATATCGCTTTTAAGGACCCCTTCCGTTTGGGAAAATCCGGTTGCCGACATCAAAAATAAGAGCATCGGCAAAATAATAAAAATTTTTCTCATGTTCCTCTCCTTTCATTATGACCTATTGCTATTCCACTGGTTTTAATGACATTTTTTATTTGATTTTTACTCCGAAACGAATTTCAGCTTTTTCACCGGCTCTAAGGCAAAAAGATTCATGGGTTCCGTCATTATTCTGATCCAAAGTATTTCCCACGGCACAAAAAAAATCGGACGCGTTTACCGTGCAAACACCGGCGCCCCCGGGAGGGGGCTCATAATAAATGAACGGCGTCCCGAAAAGCGTCGTGAATGCGGGGGCGGCATCATAAATCGTAATAGCGCAGATGGTTTGCACGCCGCTGTTTTCAAGATAAATCCGCCAAATCACACATTGGCCGGGCTGCGCGCGTAGTGTGCCTGTGGCGAATGAAGTGTCCGGCGCGCCGTCACAGTCCGTATCCAACGCCCCGGTCTTATGGATGTTCAAAGCGGCGGCAGAAATGGTGGTCACATCAATATCCCGAAGCACGACAACGCCGTCTGTGGTTTCGGCCTTAAGCGTCAGAACATCCTGAGCCGCTTCCGGAGCTGAAAAAGGCGCAAAGACACGAACCCGTATGACGGTGCGCTCATTGGGTAACAAACGCAGCGCCGCGCCCGAGGCGCCGTCACTGACCAACGTCGTTGTCTTCCATGCGCTTGTCGTCTTATCATAAATCATCACAACGCTCCCCGGGGAAAGCGAAAGTATGTTTTCAAACCCCGAGGGTTCGGTCCCTGAAATAGTCGTCGCCAACAGTAACGTATGATTCAGATGGCTTTGGCTTTCAACGGTGACAATCACATCTTGGCCGCTGTTCCCGGAATTTTGCAATATATGATCATATTCAATCGACATTCCCGGCGTAACAGCGCCCAAATGATCCGGGGAAAGGGCCAGGCGGTTTAAAACCGAAACCGTGATGGCATCCTGTTTAATGTCGAACACAGCGCTTTTTTCCGATTCGACTTTAAAATAGACGGCGATTGTTTCGGGAGGCGCGTTTTTAGGAATAGAAATCTCGGCAAAAAAAGAAAACGTCTCGCCTTGATTCAACCCCGGCGTATGGGCGATAATGCGGTTTTGGCTATCCTTAAAAATCGCCTGCCATCCCGCGGGCAATGTGACCGAAGCTGCGGCATCCGTCCAAATACTCAGTTCATAACTGTCACGCCCGGCCCCTTCATTGGCGACAAACAGCGGAAAAATAACCGTCTCGCCGCCTGTGGCGATCACGGTCGTAGTCGCGCTGGTTGATGGGTCCGCATTTGCGACGCCACTATCGTTGAATCCGGCGGCGCCCACGCTGTTGGCGATATCCACGACAAAGCCGGTGATATCGCCAAGGCTTTCAATCGTGGTGTCCAAAACATTCGGATCAGTTGCGGATGTAGCGGTAATGGTACTTGTAAATGCCCCTGAACCGGTTGCATCGGAAGGAAGAAGCGCCTGGACCATAATGGCGCCCGATGAACCGGAATCCAACGGGCCGGTATCCACAATGCCGTCGCCGTTGGTGTCCAGAAGCGGCGCTGTGCCAGAGCTGTTAAAAAAAGAAAAAATGGTCTCATTCGGAAAATTACCGGCGGCGACCGTGAGGTTGAACGTGTCTTGTTGATTCCCGGTATTGGTGACTATATGGGAAAACAGAACCGTTTCACCCTGAAAAGCGCCGTCCACCCGTTGGATATCGTTGGCCGTTGCGTCATCGTCGCCCCCGTCATTTACACCCGGGGACTCGGTTGTCCCGGTATCGGTTATGGTGACGCCCAGGATAAGGGGCGTTTTGTCTATGGTTTTGTTGGACTCGACCAACGGCTCAAGGCCGGGCGCGCCATCCAGGTTCCCCTGGGCTGTGGCGATATTGATGATCTCACTATCTCCGGGCAGGGTATCGTCGATATCCGCCGTATAAGAAAATGAAGCCGCAGCCCCTGAAGCCAAAGTCAAAATCGCGCCGGATACGATTCCGGGGGCGCCGCCATCATGGTCGGGAAGGGTATCCCACGCGCCGGATGTGGCGACGGAACCGGCCTTATAAAGGGTATTGGCGGGCAAATCGTCGGAAACAGTGACATCGGTTGCGGATTGATTACCGGTATTCTCGACCGTAATGGTATAGCGAAGCGTGTCATCGTTGAAGCCAGCGCCGTTGGGTTGATATTCCGAAGACTTGATCACCATCAGAATCGCATTGTCGGTCATGGTCACCGTATCGTGATTGGTGTCATCCATATTATCAAACCCTTTGCCGGGTGTTAAATCCTCGACTTTACCGGACAGACAGGTTTCAGTTCCTTCCCGGCCTTTCACGGTCAACGCCGCCCGATAAACTTGTCCTAAGGTTGCGTTTTCAGGCGTTTGGCCAATCACCAGCAGATAGGCCGACTCGTCGGCCGCCAGGGCCAAAGACGTATAATCGTCGATGTCAGGCGTATCCAGGATCGGCTCACCATTGTCATGTTGACCATTGTGGTTCAAATCCCACACCACTGACAGCAGTGAAAAAGCGCCGTCATCTCCGGGCGCGTCGGTCACGCCCACACAATAGCGATCCGCGCCGTTTCCGGTATTTTTCAACGTATGAAAAAAAACAACGGTTTTGCCGGAAGCCCCAAACCGGGACCGGTCGGATTCGAGTGTTGCGGAAAAAATCTGGCGGATAACCAGGGTGACGATATTGGTCGTGGCTTCGTGGGACACGCCGTTCTGATCGGTATATGTGATAATCCCTTGATTGACGATCTCCGTGCCCGCCGGAATATCGGCGTAAGCTGTGGCTGTCAGAAGAAACAAAAACAGCGCCGGTATCCACCGGAAAAGCCGTTTCCATTTATACGTATCAATAAACATATATGCGTTGGGGCTATCAAGGCGCGGATCGAACTTCATAGGTCACGCTCCCTTCTTCTTCCGCGGACAACCCGCCGCTATAGGTCCACACAATTTTTCCGGCGCCGCCGTTTGCCGGTTGTTCCGTAATGGCGGCCGGCGTCAGTCCCGGCGGTGTGGTTTCGTAGACGGCGCTGCCCCCCACATAAACCGTGAAAGCCGGGGTCTCATCATGCACCGTGATGTTCGTCACCGTGCCGGGGCCCACATTCACGAATCGAATTCGATAGACCGCGCAATGACCGGCGTCGAGTTCTTTAAAAGTGGAAAAGGCGCGATCATCAATACTTTCATCCGCCAGACTCTGATCGCAGTCCCGATCAATAGCGGCTTCCTTATACGCTGAAACAGAGCCGGTATCCGAAGCGACGACGCGCGTGATATCAAAAACCGTATCGGTTTGTGTGGCCCCGCCCGCGGTGACACTCGCCTCGACGTGGGTGGTGTCGAGCCATCCGTCAAAGGCATTGGCCGGGACCACCCCTTTAAGGAAAAACCGAAGTCTGCCGGTATTGACCGAACTGCCGTTGACCCATGGGGCGTCATTGGAATCCAGCTCTCCGTTATCATTGCTGTCCTGATAGATCGCCCATACCATCCCCTGCGCGCTGGGCGTATTGATATCCAAGGCCCCGGTCAAACCACCCAATTTCAAATCAATTTCATGGGTATACACCAGGGAAGCGCCTGCCTGAACGGTTTTTTTATGGTTCGGCGTCAGAACCACGCCCAGGGTATACAGATCCTGCCGGGCAACCGGGGTGGCGCCGTATTGTCTGCGATGATCCGTGTCCGAAGACGGTTTGGAAAAATAGGCGTCCGCCAATGCCTGATTTTCCAGCGCCAGACCGTCGGCGGCGCCCGTGTTGACAAAGGCCTGAAAATGGATGACCAGGTCTTGCCCCGGCAAAAGAGACTGCGCGTCTGTCAATATCCAGATAAGCGTCCCGGAGTCGGCATCATACAAGGGCGCCGCCAGGGTGGCCGACGCGCCGTTCAACAAAACCGATTGCGTCGTGGGCGCGGTGTCTCTCATTTCCGGGGGCAGCACATCCCGGATGTGAATGTTGTATGCCGGTCCATGGCCGGTATTGGTCGCAACAATACGAAAATTGACGGCATCTCCGCCATCGACCACATCCGATTGCCCGGTTTGTAAGGTCTTTGACACCGATAACAGGGGTTGCGCCAGAGTGACTTGACCGGTGTCGGTCAAAGCCGACGCGTCGGAGCCGTCCCACAACTTGTAGTCCACACGGGCCGTATTGATTAAGTCGCGCTGTAATGGCTCATGGGACACTGCGGTAACGTTTGTAATTTGAGCCTCGTAAACAATGACAATGATATCTGTTCCGGCATTGTTTCCGGGGTTTTCGATCCGGCCGAAATCCCAAATCAAATTCCCGGTAGAGCCGGGCGCCGGGGTGTCGGAATCGGTCAGGGGGGTATATGAAATCGGGCTGGCCGGCGCATAAGGCGCTGTGGTATCTCCGGCAATCGACACGGTCCCCAAAAATGTCAAATCCGACGGCAATGTATCGGTCACCACCACATTTTCGGTCACAGTCTCCCGCAGGGTAACGCGAATCTCATAGGTAATTTTATCCCCCACCCGCACCCACGAATCATGGGTGTCGAATCCGTCAAAGGTCTTCACCTTTTCCATGGTATGGCTGTTCAAAACAACGATGGGCGCCGACGCGTCGGCCGCATAGTCATTTACCCCGCCAGCGCCGTTCCGTTCCCGGGCATCCGTCCCGTCAAGGGATGTCCAATCGACATCGACCCTGTTATCAATGGACAATGCCGGGGTGACATTGTCTTGGACCAGCGCCCGATAGATCAAAACAAACGCCTCGCCCGGCGGAATATCGATGGTCTCGTCTCCATTTCCCCGTCCCCAGAGCAAGGGGCCGTTAGGCGCGCCAGCCGGAACCGGATTAAATCCCGGAATATCGGAACCGTTCAGTTTGGCGCTCGTTGTTGACAGATACGTGAGATGGGCAGGCAACGTGTCCCCAATCTGAACATCATGAGCGGTGGCGGCATTGGTGAGCCCGTTTTCGATGGTGATACGGTATTCCAGGATATCACCGGCATCCGGGCGGCTGAACCCTGAAAAATCAGGGTCATTGCGGGTGATATTACGCCCGGCTTTGGCCAGCGTCATTTGCGGTTCCAGCGTTGTAACCGGACCGGGCGTTGAATCGGGTGTGGCGGTTTCAGCCAGGGTTTCACCCTGGCGGTATGTCGCATGAGCCGTGTTTTCCAGGTTCACACCGGCCTGAAACGGACTGCTGTTATCGATCCGAACATGGTAATCAATGACGATGGAAGGGTTTAGAGCGCCGCCGGCTGAATCATCTTCAAACTGGGTGGCCACCGCGCCGAAATCCCAGGTCACCACACCGACGGACCCGTCCGCCGGAAACGCGTTCATGGCGCCTTCGATCTCAGAAGTGGTTGTCAATGACGTATTCCCATTGATCCCGGCGATACCGGTCAGGGTGTAAGAGACATCGACCGCCGCGTTGTTCTCCAGATGAAAAGATTCATCGCCTGAGGCCAAATCATCGATCACTTTCAGATTGTCTGTTTTACCTTCCGGTAAATCGATAGTCACACGGTACGATTTTCTTGTCCCAACAGCAGGCGCCACCCCGGGATTGATATCGGTCTTGGCAAAGGATATGGCCGGAACCGATATATCGGCGGAATCGCCGGTTTCATAATCGTTTAATCCTCCGTCGCCTGAAAAATCCCCGTTTCGCATGCCATCCGCCGCGCCGTCTGCGCCGATGAGTCCGGTGGCGTTTAACGCGCTATTTTGTCCCGGAAGGCTTTGCCAAACCACCCGGACGGTATTGTCCAAAACTTCATGGGGCTCGACATCGGCTTCGGCT
>Ga0307988_1000649_pt1 | contig 23087 bp, 20 predicted proteins | sample EllFjometagen183_FD_203166 | JGI IMG/M metagenome (GOLD analysis project Ga0307988, IMG submission 203166) | Marine microbial communities from Ellis Fjord, Antarctic Ocean - #183 | ecosystem: Environmental > Aquatic > Marine > Unclassified | place: Southern Ocean | collected 2014-10-08 | reverse complement strand
CAGAAATTTCATAGCTTATAAAAACAAAAAACTCCTCACGGCGCAACTGCCTTTCAGAAAGTTGTTTTTCGTACTCTTTACTTCTTTCTTTCCTGTAGTTATAACAAATACTGTCTTTTTTAAGTTCATCCGTGGCGCAGTCATATGACGCAAGTTCGCTATAGTTATCACCAACATTCCAGTAAAACTGAACTCGTAGTTTTTCTTTGGCAAAGAAATTTAACATCGAATCAATGCGATGCTTTAAAAAATTCTTATCCTCATTTCGAGCATAATCCATAGGAGGAATCAGTAAAGAAAGCCCACAAGCCCAGGAACCATCTCCAAGATCACCCCAGATAATAACATCATCCACAAACATTCCATCCGGTGCGTGATTGAATTTATTTAGATAGGGCGAATAAGTTTTACCGTAACAAGCCTCTTCCGCCAAATCTTCCGCATAATGCGGTGGCTTCTTATAAACTAGAGCAAATAAAACAATCAAGGATAACACTAATGGCATCGGAATAATCGGAGCCAAAAGTAACATAGAGACGCCAATGTTATTCAACATCATTAGCATCGCGCTGCAAACAGCTCCAATCAAAGGAAGAATAATTTCCTTATCAGTAAAACCAAACCATTTCCTAGTAACATCACTTCCGTCTGTTACTTGTTCAATTATCAATTCATCATTCATAGTTGCTTTTTCCTTTTGTTTTATTTCTGTCAATTTATTAATAGACAATAATGCCAATCATTTTACTTTATGCTATTATAATATATCAAAATGCATTTGTCAAGTCTTTAATTTACATTTATTTAAAATTTGACTTTTTAAAAAGCTGGTGCTATATTCATTATTAAAGCAAATAAGCACGAATAACTTAAATAAAAGGTAAAGATGATGACTTGCGACAAAGAAAGAAAAGAAAGATTCACGCAACAAATAAGTTTACTTAGTTTAAAATATTCCGTAAAACAAGCTGAAATAGCTAGGAGTATAAATAAACCTCGTCAGTATGTTTCCCATGTTTTTAGCGGGAAAATTATTTTTGCATCGGAACAATTCAAGGCTACGTGTAAGTTTTTGCATAAAAAAGGTGCGTCAATCGATGAACTATCTTTGCTCAAGCGTCTTTTTATGGAAGTTAAATCAGGTTTGGATTTGCAAAAAATAAATTTTGATGTTCCTGTTGATCCAATCCAGCAGATAATTATAGAAAACCTTGATTATCTCTCGCCACCTGAATTCGTAGAAATTCACAAAAAAATCGAAATATATAAATTTAACCACTTGAGGGAAGCAAATGCAAAGCTTGCTGAGAACTAAAATTTTAGGACAGGATCATGTCTTTGAGTCTCTGGTGAATTACATAAAGATCGGAGAAGCCAACCTTGCGCCGGACAATGAACCAAAAGGAGCATTTCTTTTTACAGGGCCAACCGGAACCGGCAAAACAGAAACTGCTAAAGTCTTAGCACAAGTTTTGGATAAGGAACTTCTACGTTTCGATATGAGCGAATACAAAAACAGTGAAAAATTCCTGCATGATCTGGCAGCAAGGCTTGAGAAAGCTGTAGGCGGAATAATTCTGCTTGACGAAATAGAAAAAGGCAACATGGAGATATTCGATTATTTTCTGCAAATCCTTTCTGAAGCTAGGATAACTCACAAGCAGAAGATTTATGATTTATCAGAGTATTATATAATAATGACCTCGAATATCGGCAGCAAAAACATTATGGGTCAGGGCAATTTTTCCATAGCCAGGCGAATAGTCGAACGTCTAGTAAAATCCCACTTTCGCCCGGAATTCCTGGGACGAATTCGCCGCGACTGCCAGATATGCTTCAAGCCATTGGAATATAAAACTATGCAGGAAATCGTAAAGCAAAAAGTGGAAACAGAAATAACCAGACTACAGAAAAAAGGTTTTTCTCTGGACTATGACGAAAATATTCTTCCATTCCTAATGAACGAAGGAGTAAATCCAGAATTCGGAGCCAGGCCAGTAGTTCAAACCATTCAAAAATACATTGCCTTGGCAATAATCAAAACAGATAAGACTTCAGGGGTCTTAACTCTTATTGACAATCAATTTATACTCGCTTGAATAACAAAACCGTGCTTGAATACAATGCGATATATTATTGTGTCAATGTTTTAATTAACATAATTCAAAAAAGACTTGACTTTTGTTGCATGGGATGTTATATTGTTTAAGTAGACAACTTAATAACTAATTCGAGGTAAAGTATGGCTTACGATAAAGAAAGAAGGCAAAAATTCGCAGACTATTTACGAGTGCTAGCAGTCAAATGCAAAGTAAAACAGGTTGATATAGCCGACGTAATAGGTAAAACCCGTCAGCATGTTTCCCATATATTTAACGGGAAAATTATTTTTATGGGTGAACAGTTCCAGGCTGCAAGCAATCTTTTAAATAAAAAAGGCGCGTCAGACGGCGAGCTGGCGCTTCTCAATCGCCTTTTTGTGGAAGCAAAATCAAGCATGGAGCTACAAAAAATAAACCTGGAAGCCCCCATTGATCCAATCAAACAGATAATCATAGAAAACCTTGATTACCTCACCCCATCTGAATTAGTGAAGCTTCATAAAGAAATCGAAACATACAAATTCAACCACCTAAAAAAAGCAGAAGAAAAATCCACCGAAAGCTAGAATTTCAGTCAGATCCAAATCATTTAAAAATAAGAGCGAATAGCGGTTTTTTGGCGTAATTGTAGACAAGATTTTATAATTTATTTTTACCCTCAAAAAAACTTAACACAAGTTGCGTTATGCGACGTTGGCAAATATTGAATGCATAAAATTTGATAAATTACTGAACCCAATTATATTAGAGAATATTATGATAGATTATAGAAAAAAGTTTTAACGTACTCGACATCCAATTTTATAAGGAAATACTATGACTCCAATATTTGACCAGAATGTACAACTGTCCGGATGGTTTGACGGTGAGAATATTTTTGACTTAAACCTAGAGTGGGTTGCGTTTCATAGCGATGGTCATTTCTTTTCCGCAGATACATTAAATTGGTTAGGTCCAATGAATAAGGGGGCGCTACTTGACCAAAATGGAAAACCTGTGGCGTGGTTAGAAGGCGCTAGTGTAAGCAGTACGCTTAAGCCGCTTACTCCGCTAAGGCCGTTAAAGCCTCTAAAACCGCTACGTCCACTAACTCCATTAAATCCTCTTAGTCCGCTTAAACCTTTAAATCCATTAGGCGGGTGGTCAACTTTAGATTGGGTTCAGTGGCTAAATGCCTAACAAGGCCATCAATAATCGCGCGTTTCACGCGCTGGACTCGCAACAAGTTGCTCGCCTTTTATGCTGATGTTAGAGATAAAATAAAAACTGAAGATAAAATAAAAACTGAAGATAAAATAAAAACTGGAGATAAAATATGAACGTAATGGGAATAAATCTAAAATCTAATCGTTTAAGAATTGTCTCTTTGTCTGGGGATAAAAACAACCACGCTCGAATAGAAGAAAGTTTTCATCAACTAGAATTCCCAAAGAGTAATGATATTGATCAAATTCATATAATAAGAGAAACAATACTAGCCTTTATTCATAGAAATAACATTGAGGCTATTTCCATAAATGGTAGAGCTGCGACAGGACCAAAGTCTGGAGGAGGACTAACCTTTAAGACAGAAGGTTTTCTATTAGGAATTACTCCAGTTCCAATTCAAAATATCTTTACGGCTACAGTTAATGCAACAAATCGTAAACAACAAGAGTTAAAAACAAATCAACCAAAAACTAAAGACTTAGCGAAAGCATATGACCTAGCATTTGAGGCTTTACAATAATGATATCTAAATTACCTGCTGATATACAACACGTCTTGAATGAAGTAGAAAAAATTGAAGTCACAAAAGTATGTGAAAAAGGTGGTTGTGGGTATGTCGTTTTAGGTAAAGATTTGTTGCTTAATAGAGAGGTTGCAATCAAATTTATTTCTGAAGAAGAGCACAAAATAACAGAAGAACCCAAAAAGTTATGTGAAATTGATCACAAAAACATATTAAAGGTTTATGCAGCAAAAAAGTTTGCAGATGACTCATTATACTTCGTCACACCTATTGCTAAACATGGAGACTTGGATGACTATATGAAATCTGATAGCATCAGTCTTAAACAGGCCCTTTCAATAACCCATGGCATACTCAATGGTTTAAATCAGCTTCATACCCCTCCTGATTGTTATTTACATCGAGACCTAAAACCATCAAATATTTTCATGAATAACGGGATCCCTATGATAGGAGATTTTGGAAGTATCAAAAAGCTGGATGATGTCTCTGAAAGTGTTAATGCATCAAGAATGACTCTTTTCTATAAAACTCCAGAAACAATCAAAGAGAATAAGCATTATATCCAGTCTGATATTTATCAAGTTGGAGTTATCCTGCACCAATTACTTGGTGGTTCAATTGACATGACGCCACGAAACTACTTAAACAAACGCGAAATGGCGAAATTCAATAAAATGAAAGATGAAATTGACAAAACCATATTTGTTGACGATGTAGTAAAAAAGTGTATTGAAAAAGGTCGATTACTAAATTATGACAACTTACCTTCATATGTTCCAACTAGTTTAATAAAAATACTAAAAGCAGCAACTAATAAGAATTATAAAAAACGTTACAAGGAAGTAACTCAGTTTATGTGTGAAATAGCACGTGTCTGTGGTGGAATTCCAAACTGGAAACAATCTAAAAATGAAATAACCCTTGAAATGTGGAATAAAAAGTCATTCAAAATAATTAAGGAAAAGAGCAGTTACATCGCAATGCGTAAAATTAGCGGTTCATCTAAATGGAGGAATGAAAAGCATTCTAAAAGTGCAAATATTGAAGGGGTTGTTCAGTATTTACAGAACGCTTACAATATACCCAAATAAAATCTCCTTTAACAAATCACTTCAGCTAACCCTCATTGCGGGATAGTTGAGTTCAACATAATGTGTCTCATTTGTCAACGACATAATTTTCTTGATGTCTCATTTAAAACGCACACCCTTTGTTTGACATAGTTTGTTTTATGGGTTATGTTACACTTATTGTTAAATTTAGTTATTCTTTTAATAGTGTATCAAAAACGGACGTTTGTGAGATTTTGAATATTGGATATATGCGAATATCAAAAAATGACGCTTCCTAGGTTTTATATCTGCAGTATGACACACTTATCAAAGCTGGAGTTTTGAAAAAGGACATTTATTCAATAAGAGCTATATGTTTAGGCGTATTTGAAAGTCAACTTTGCATAAATTCATCGTTTTCTAAGGCTCTTTTCTTGCAAATCCTAGTTCTTTGTTTATATTTAACTATGATTTGCAAGATTTAAGGATTGGCTATGGCTAAATATAAAAAACAACTAAGGACCTGGCTTGATGCGAATAAGCCTTTTTCCGCAGCGGAAATACGTGCTGCTGGTATTCCGTCACAAATACTGGTTGAGCTTTGCGCTAAAGGAGAAATTGAACGGCTTTGCCGAGGTGTATATATTTCTTCAAAGGCACAAAGCTCAAGTGAACTTTCGCTTCAAATAGCAATGCTTAAGATGCCCCAAAGCATAGTGTGTCTTCTTTCCGCTCTGCGTTTTCATAACTTTACAACTCAACTTCCACATGATGTATGGCTGGCTGTAAAACCTCATTCTTGGATTCCGAAAAATGATGAACTTCCCCTAAGAATAGTTACTTTTTTGGAAGCATCATATTCTTATGGAGTGGAGGAGCATGAGGTCGATGGTATAAAAATAAAAGTTTATTCCGCTGCCAAAACCGTGGCTGATTGTTTCAAGTGCCGTAATAAAATTGGACTTGATGTTGCGATGGAAGCTCTTAGGGAGGGCTATCGCCTTAAACTCTTTACCGTCTCCGAACTTATGAAAGCCGCAAAAGTATGCCGCGTTACTAATGTCATCACCCCATACATGGAGAGTTTACTGGAATGAGTAATCCCACACCTACAAATATTGCCGCTTCTGTTGAAGCTAAATTAAAAAACATTTGCAAAAAGCAAAATATTGATTTTCGATTTATATTGATCCGTTATGCCAATGAGCGCTTTTTATATAAATTGAGCGTTTCTCCTTTTGCTGACCAGTTTATTCTCAAAGGAGGAAATCTCTTTATAGTATGGCAAGATGGCATGAACTTCAGGCCTACTGTTGACGCTGATTTATTATGTACCGGTAAAACAGATGAAGGATATCTGAAATCGATATTTCTGGAAGTATGCACTTCCGCCAATAGTGGCGATGATGGTGTACGTTTTGATGAAACTTCATTAGAAGTTGGTCCGATTCGGGATGATACTGAATATGGCGGAACTAGAATTGTTCTAACTGCTTATTTAGGCCGGGCAAAAATTCCACTGCAATTTGATATCGGAATTGGTGATGCAATTACACCAGCTCCAGAAATAGTCAAATATCCTGTTTTGCTCAATGGAGAAGCTCCTGAAATCAAAATTTATCCCATGGTAACCTCTATTGCCGAGAAAACTGAAACTATGGTTTCACGGGGTACTGTTAATAGTCGCATGAAGGATTTTTATGACATATGGCTTCTCTCTGAATTGTTCGATCACGACTTTAAAACACTCAGACTAGCGGTTATGAATACTTTTGAACGTCGCGACGTTTCTCTACCGACAACAATACCGGAAAGCTTCACAGAAGAATTTTATCAAAACAAGATGAAACAGACACAATGGAATGCATTCTGCCGCAAAAATAAATTACAGAAATCTCCTGAAAGTTTTGAAAGTGCTGTTCTAAGAATCAGAGATTTTCTGCAACCAGTCTTTTTTACTCCAAAGACTTCACCTATAAAATGGCAAGCGGGTAAAGGTTGGCTGTAAGTTTTATACTTCAAGCGCTAAATTATATTCAGCGTTTCAACTCAATAGCTCATCCTATTATGAAAAATCGAGACAGCGTCTCGGAAATTGATTCAGCTTCCCACATCTGAGTTAGCATGGAGTCATAACAGGATAATAATGAGCCACTACAAAAGTAGTGAGGAACGGGAATTTTATCTGCAAAAAAGTGTCCAAGAAAATTATTCTGTGCGTGAACTATTTTGTTCACTTTATATTATCCTTTGCATATTTGCGTTATAATATTGCGAATCCAGCCTGTAACCTTGGCGGTCTCCTTGAAAACTCTTTCCCAGGTATCGTCATCACATTTATCTTTTAGTTTATCAATGATTTCTGAATTCACATTTTCTTTACCAAGGGCTTTTAATGCACTAACGATTAAAGCACTTTCTCTATGTTTTAAGCCTGCCTCAGTTAATTTTGTATTTTTGAACTGTATAGTCTGCTTTTCATAGTTATATTCCCTGGACGGCCCATCAGAAAGATAGATTATGCGCCCAGGAACCTGTGTAGAAAGGCCAAGATAATTTAATGCAGTATTGCCCGTAGGCTGAATTCGCCAGTCGTATTTCCTTGCTAAGGCATGGGCAATTCTATCTGGATTTGGACTGATATTTTGTTGCAAAAGCTCACTCCATTCGGGGTAAAGATAAATGCCGCTCATGACTCGTTTTATTGTTCCTGCCTTGCAAAGTTTAGACAATGCTTTGTCTATATCATTTCGTTTGAATTCAGTCAAAAAGTCAGTTGCGCTGAGGATACTACCCCTACCGCGCCCATAAAATCTTGCAAGTGTCTTATCTTTAACTGATTTCATTGTGTATTATTCCTTTATTTTTTCAGAAATATACATGTGTTTTTCTGAAAAAAAAGTTTTTATTGAAAATAATATGAAATTTATTTTAAAAGGTTATATGCTTGGTCATATTTAATACATCATCGGCTTTTGTTGTTAGATAATAGTCTTCTATTGTTTTAATATTATCTCCGATGATTTCTTTGACTACTGAAACTGGAACTCCGGAGTTGAGCAGTTTGCTTGCTAAGCTTCCACGCAATGAGTGAAATCCTATAATGCTTTGCGGATGCTTGCGCCCAGGGACTTCTATTGTTGTTTCAAATCCGGCAGATTCAAAAATACTCACCACGCTTCTTTTCACTGTACGGGAATATGTTTGATAACTACTGGCTATTTTAGGAATTATATAATCATCTTTATCCAATTCGCAAATAAAAGGCGTAAGAGCCTCTTTCAGGGGGTCAAAAATCGGAATGGTAACTGTGCGGCGTATTCGCTTTGTTTTTTGCGGAGTGATGCTTATAATACCATTTTCCCAGTCTATAGCTTCACGCTTTAACATACAGCAGTCAACAAGCCTCATTCCGGTATAGGCTCCCAGGTAAAACAATATTTTCCATTCTTCCCGATTAGACAAATGAAATTCATCAGAATCAATATAGTTTAAAAGCGTCTTTATCTCATCATCTGAAAGCGGTTTTCTGGATATGGTATCAGTTTTAGGATTTTTGCGAACTGTCTTATCCCATGGATTTTCTATTATGGCCGCAGGTTCCTTGAGCGTATTAAAAATTATTAGCAAAGCCCCTCGGTGTTGGTTATAGGTAGATGCTGCAAGCATTTTTACTTCACTCAGGTAAACACAATACTCTTTAGCTATGTCATCGCTTATTTGATTTAATTCTTCAATATTTGGATATTGAGCAGCAAGCCAATCACTAAAGTTTTTCCAATGATTGTAGTAGTTTTGCATCGTGCCAGGTGAAACAGATTTTTTGTACCTTTTTTTAAATTCCGTCCAGATATCTTCGAAATTAATTTTGGATTTCTTTATAATGCTTCTTTGTTCGGCAACAAAATTAATAACATCCTGTTTTGTCCGGGCAGTTTGGATCGAATCCAATATATCTCTGGCTTTTGACTCAGCACCGCTGATTATTTTTCCATTGATTTTTTTATCTTTAAGGTGAGTTACTTTTAAAGATACGCGTTTCTTTTTACCGCTAAGCTTATATTGAAGATAATATACTCCACCTTTGACTTTTTGGTAAATGCTTCCTTGTCCTTTTCGTCTTGCCATGATAATCAACTCCCATTATACATATTGATATAAACTAATATAAACTAATATACAGAAAAACCAAATTAATCGAAGCAAAGGCCCCCAAAAGGTCCCCCTCTTGTTTTTTGGCACTAAAAATAACATGCTATAAAAGGGTGATTTTGAGGAGATGGTGCGCGAGGTGGGACTCGAACCCACACGTCGTAAAACACCAGATCCTAAATCTGGCGCGTCTGCCAATTTCGCCACTCGCGCTGAATGGTTTCTAAAGCTACATCATAAAATCACTAAATCAACCTGAAAAGCTAAATATTTTGGGAAAGATTCATAAATCGTCCTCTTGTAACTTGTGCAAGTTGGTTTTAAGCAATACATTACACACTCTCAAAAATAAAAATAAATTAAACAAAAAATATATATGATAGATACAGAAAGAGACAATAGAAAACTTGTTGAACGAGCAGTACTGGTCGGTATACAGGAACAAGGTGTGCAGGCTGTAGAAATAAAAGAACATCTTGATGAGCTCGAAGAACTTGTTGAAAATTTGAATGTCGGTATTGTTGAAAAAATAGTTGTTCCTCTGAAAAAAATAATGCCGCATTATTATGTCGGTTCCGGCAAGGCTGAAGAAATTTTGGAAAGGGTTAAGGAACTAAACGGGGACTGCATAATTTTTGACTCGGAATTGTCTCCATCTCAACAACGCAACTGGGAAAAATTCACGAAGCTTTGCGTTATTGACCGTCAGGAAGTTATTCTTGATATTTTCGCATCACGAGCATCTACTCGTGAAGCTATACTCCAAGTACAACTAGCGCGTATGCAATATTCACTGCCGCGTTTGACTCGTGCCTGGACACATCTTTCAAGACAGCGTGGTGGAATGAAAGGTACTCGTGGAGAAGGAGAACAGCAGATTGAGGTTGACCGCCGTCTTGTTCAAAAACGTATTTTAACTTTGACGAAAGAGTTGAAGGAAGTTAGCCAACAGCGTCAGACACAGCGTAAGAGCCGTAAACGGCATGAACTTTCTACTGCCGCTATTGTTGGTTATACTAATGCTGGTAAATCTTCATTGCTCAATCGGCTGGCAGGTTCGGATATTCTTGTTGAAGACAAACTCTTTGCTACTCTTGATCCGACTACCCGTAAGGTGACTCTGCCTAATAATCAGGATTTATTGTTGACTGACACGGTTGGTTTTGTGCGGAAACTACCGCATAATCTGGTTGCTTCATTCAAATCTACTCTCGAAGAAGCTGTTATTGCTGACTTCCTCGTTCTGGTGCTTGATATAAGTAATGTGCATGTCGAAGAACATTGGGAAACAACTCTTTCGGTTTTGAAAGAACTTGGAGCTAATGGCAAGGATATTATCGTTGCATTCAATAAAATAGATTTACAGAAAGACCCGGTTTTAATTGCTCGTGCTCGCGGTTTGTTTCCAAATGGAATTTTTATTTCAGCTGAAACAGGTGAGGGGGTTGGTGATTTACTCATGCAGATGATTAAGTTCACAAAAACCACTAGCAAGACCCTTAAATTGCAGATTTCACCACAACATCATGACATCATTGCCCTTGCTCACGCCAAGGGGAAAGTATTGGAATCCAATTATGATGACTATGGAAATAACTTAATGACAGTGACCGTCAATTGCATATATGAGAAGAAATTCCTAGATTTTGTCGTTTAAACGACTATATTATAAAAAATAATTTGGAATTTTATTTATGAAAAGAATTTTCTTACTGATAACTTTTGCTCTTTGTCTGTTTATCTCTGCTTTGATTCCAACTCTTAGAGCATACGACGATGATGATGAAGAATTTTCTCCCTGGGCTGCCTGGCGTAACGGCTTCAAGTATTTTGAAAAAGGTGAACGAGACCGAGAAAAAGGCAAACACGGCGAGGCTTTGGAAGCTTACCGCAAAGCGTACCAACAGTATTATAGTGTAAAAAAAGCTCGTCCGAATTGGAACCAGCAGGTTATCGGCACTCGCATAAAAATGTGTCAGCGTGAGATAAACAAACTGAACAAACTTATAGGTACTCCTTCTAATACAAAAATTGAAATTGATTACGATCAAGGCAAGGCGGCCAGCGAGGAATTACAGCGGGTAAAAGCTGAATTAATCACTTACAAGAAAAAGCTTTTTACTGCTCTTATGCAGAACACCGAGCTCCAACAGCGCAATAAACAAAACAAGAATAATCACGAACAAATCGAAGATTTGATGCGTGAAAAAAGAATTTTCACCGAAGAATATAAACTGTTGCAAAAGAAATACACAAAGCAGAAAAATGAGAAAAGGAAACCCAGCCTGAACGAGCAACGTCTCAAAACTCAACTCGTTGACACCAAAATTAAAAATGATATTATCGCTCAACGTCTCAAGCTTCAACAAGAAAAAGAAAAAGAATTAAACGAAGAAATCGCGGTTTTGTATCGCTACAAGACTAAAAATAAAAATAGTATAAAAGAGTTCAATAAAGTTATTGAGAACTATAAATATAAACTCGGGAAGAATGCTGAGCAACAAAATGCAAACGCTAAAATACACCAGAAAGTTTTTAGCAAAGCAAAAAGTCTTGAAACTCACAACAAGCAAATTGCCGCAAACTTGAAAGAGAAAGAAGAAGAGATAAAAAAATTAGATGATTGGCTGAAACAATTGCGTAAGAAAAGTGGTAACCAGAGTGACATCCAGCAGGAAATTATCAAAGCCAATCAACTTGCTACTAAAAAATACCAAGATTTGAAAAAGGTCAATGAAAAGAATGTGCGCGAATTGCAGGAAATGAAATCATTGCTTGAAGGAAATAATCTTGCCGAAGAGCAACTCAAAAAGACCTTGCAGGCAATCAACAGTCAACGTGGTAGTGTCGAGAAAGAATACTCAATGCTGCACAAAAGTTATGAACAATTATTGATTATCCGAAAAGCAAATAGCAAAGAAATGAAAATGCTGCGCGAGAAAAAAGTGAAAGCTGACTCTCTCGTAAAAAGTTACAGTGAAAAGTATAAATGGATAAAGAAAAAATTGGCGGAACGGTCAGATTCTGATTTGAACAATATTAGTTCTCTAAATAAGAAAGTAAGAAGCCTGAATAGGGAAATAAAAAAGAGAGAAGTTCTAAGTAAAGAGTTGAAATCTGAATTATACAGCTCAAAAAATAAATATAAAAAATTGGAAACATCTTTTGATGCTCTTGGAAAGATGAATATAAATTTAAAAGCCAGCGGAAAACTGTTGGCGCAAGAAGCTCAAAGTTCTCAAATAGTGAAGCAGGAAAATGACAAACTGCGGAAAACCAATGAAGCTATTAAAGTCTCCAGTGCTAAAGCTATTGCTGGAAAACGAAAAGAATACCGGGAAAACATAAAGAAAAGTGAAGAAAAACTTCTTGCTTTGCAAAAACAAAACCAGAATATAGCTGATAAAAATAATGATTTAAATCTTGCCGTTAGCAAATTGTCTAAACTGCATGAAGAACTTCAAGATGCGCAAAAGACCATTAAAATACTTAGAGATTTCGGCAAGAAAAAAACTGCTTTAAATGCGAAACATCTTGCGTCTTTAACTAAATATACTCCTCAAATAAAAGTTAATCAGACTTATGACCTGAAACAACTTCTTGCTGATGGAATAAAAGCCGAAAAAGATGACTCTGAAGATCTCGCTATCTGGAATTATCGTAAATATCTTTCGTCTAAACCGGATAATGCTGAAGTCAGTCATAGGCTTGGTTCGATCTTGAACAGGCGCGGACAAATAAAAGAAGCCGCAGAGCTGTTAAAGAAAGCATATTCAAAAGAACCTGACAATGTGAATAATGCTGCTGTTTACGCGCAAATATTGATTAAAGAGAAAAAATATCCTGAAGCTTCCATTATTCTCCAGAAAGCTATCAAAAAATATCCTGATAATTATAAATTATTGACCGAATATGCCAGTGCTCAGGCTGGTGCTGGAAAAACCACAAAAGCTTTGGATAATCTGGATGCTGCTATAAAACTTTCTCCACAAGCTCCACAAGCTTACCTGGCTCGTGCGCAGATTGTCGCAATATATTATCCAGACCTTCTCGACTCGGCAACAAAATCTTATAGAAAAGCCCGCAAATTTGGAGCTAAACCGGATGTTTTTCTTGAAGAAGTGCTTGCTAAAAATCTGGAAGATAAATCTGGTAATTCAGCTATGGTTGAATTTCTCCTGAAACCAGCTAAAGAAGCTGAACGCGATAAAGACTGGGTTTCTGCGGCGTGGTATTTCGGACAACTTCATAAATTAAAGCCTGAAAATCAGGATTATCGGAATAAATTATCAGCTGCATTGTTTCTCCAGAAAGACTTTAAAAAGAGTTTGTCTACTCTTGATCTAGACAACTTGTCTAACAACGGTAACTTAATTGCCGCTAGTATAGAATTACGCACAGGCAGATACTCTAGGGCTGAAGAATACCTCAAAGAAGCGAAGAAAGCAAGTTCGATGAAAGTATATTTCCAGGCGATTAAAGAATATTTTAAAACAATCAACGCTCCAAATCAAAAAAGATTCAAAAAAATCTTTAACGAACTCAATAAACGTCTTTAAAATGAAATTTAAAACAAAAAATAATTTATTGATTTATTTAGTCCCGGCTCTGGCTGCTTTGCTGGTTAGAATCATTTTGTTAATTAACTGGTGGGACTCGCCGATTCGCTACTATGGCAATATCCGCGGCCTTGACATGCAGTTTATTTTACAGGCTGCTAAATGGTTTTATAATGGCGATATTGTTTTTACTGCATACAGAGTTCTTCTCTTTATAATTTTATTTTTCAATAAGGGCATGAATTCTCCTGAAACCGTAATTATTATACAACTGATCGGCGGAATCATTGTCGCCCCGCTTGTCGCATGGTGTACGCTTAGAATATGGGGTAAAACTTACTGGGCATTAGCTTCAGGACTCTTGTCTGCTTTATATGCACCAGCTTTGATGTATCAATTGTTTGTGCTCAAAGAAAGCATCTTGTCATTTTTTGCCTTATTATCTTTAGCCGCTGTTCTCTGGGCTCATAAACGTCATTTTTCAGCTAAGTCTTTATGGATTTGTGGAATGTTTCTGGCTGCCGCATGTATTTGCCGAATCAATGCCATCCCATTTTGCGGTTTAGCGTCAATCTGGATTATGGCTTCTTTATTCAAAAAGCTTAAAGGCAAAATAAAGCCTGTATTCATCGGTTCAACTTTCCTTGGTCTGGGAATACTCACTATATTCATTCCTGTTTCAATAATCAATACATACTTGACCAAAGGTCGAGAAGTTTTGCCAATCCAACTTCCTAAAATGTCTTATATAGCTAAAGTTGCGAGGATTGCCAAACCGGTGACCATGAATGCTCAAGCTGTTCATATTCCTACAACAGAGATTAAAGCTAGCCAAAAAAGTACTGTGATAATCAATATGCTACGAAAATCCCCGAAAGTTTTTTCAGCTTCTGAGATTCCTAATAACGTTAATTATTATTTTCTAAAATATAAATTATTTCCACTGCAATATCTTGTCGGTCCATTGTTGTTGATACCTCTGGCGACAACGGCTTTGATCCTTCTGATTCTCAACCGGGGAGCTTTGCGTAAAGAAAGTATTTTATTTGTCTTTATTTTTTCATATATGCTGCCAATGTGTTATTTTGTGCCGCTTGCGCGTTATCGCCTCATTCTGGTACTGGCATTTTGTATGCTTGCGCCTTATCCTGTTTTCGCTATAAAAAAAGCATGGCACGATAAGAAAAATATTTTAATTTTGCTTCCTATAGTTATTCTTGCAATACTATTATATATAAATCTTCCTTTAGATAATTTTTTGCGCTCAACAGATTTTGTTTCATACGGCAAAGGCATGCAGTTTAAGACCGGGAAACCAGCTTCCGCTTTGCCATATTTCTACGAAGCATATAAAATGGCGCCATATAAACAAATGACGGTAGTTAATCTATCCGATGCTCTGCTCAAAGACCGCAATCCAAAAGCTGCGATAGCGATATTATTGCCAGCATATAAAAAGTCCCCGAAGAATCTTGCTTACCGTTACTATCTGGGAATAGCTTATTTTTTCAGCGCTAAAGCTAAAGAAGCTGAACAATTATTCAGTACAATAAATCCCGACGACATGGGTGCTTTGAAAGACAAATATTATTTCTTTTACGGGGCTTCTCTGCGTATGCAGAAAAAATATAAAGCTGCCGCCGAATTAAAGCAAAAAGCGACCAAGGATTCTAATGTCAAAAAATGAAGTATTAAAAAAAGCTTTTGATCTGCTTTCCCGACGCGCCCATAGCACAAAGGAACTGCGCGACAAGCTCTACAAGCGCGAGTATTCAAAACGCGACATAGATACGGTTATCGTAGAATGCGAACGCCTCGGTCTCTTAAATGACGAATTATTCGCCACTGACTATGCCGCTGAACTGAGTGGTCAGGGTAAGGGACGTTTCAAAGTAAAAATGAAGCTTCGCAACAAAGGTCTTTCCGAGGATCATATCGAACAAGCTCTAGAAAAGATCGTTGACAACGAAGAGGAAAATGCCGAAAACGCTCTCAGTAGAAAGTTACGCTCACTAATGCACGAGGAAGACGTCAACAAACGCCGTCAAAAAGCCTATCGTTTCTTAGCTTACCGAGGTTTTTCATCAGACATAATCAAAAATCTAATGGACAAAACAGAAGAACTACAATACAGACCTTCCGCTTATTAAAGTCGTGCCATATTTTAAATTTACTTATTCTTCTTTGCCCATGAATCACGGAGAGTGATTGTGCGGTTGAAGATTAAATTTTCTGCAGTTGAATCTTTGTCCAGACAGAAATATCCTTGGCGTTCGAACTGTACACAGGTTCCGACTTCTATTTTGGCTAATTCTGGTTCCATGTAAACTTCTGTAGTTGACAATGAATCAGGATTGATTTGGTTTTTGAAGTCAGCACCGTTTGCGCCGGGGTTTTCATCGATGAATAAGCGGTCATATAAGCGTACTTCCGCCTTGACTGCCTGCTTAGCTGATACCCAATGGATTGTGCCTTTGACTTTGCGTCCGTCGGGAGCGTTGCCACCTCTGGTTTCGGGGTCGTAAGTACAGCGCAATTCGGTGACCTCGCCATTTTCATCTTTGATTACTTCTTTGCAGGTGATAAAATATCCGTAACGGAGACGAACTTCACGTCCGGGGCCTAAACGGAAAAATTTCTTTGGAGGATCTTCCATAAAGTCGTTGCGGTCGATGTAAAGCTCTTTTGAAAATGGAACTTTGCGGCTTCCGGCATCTGGATCTTCTGGATTGTTGACCGCGTCGAGCATATCGACTTCGTTTTCATCGAAGTTTTCGATAACAACTTTTAGCGGATTCATCACTGCGAGATAGCGTGAAGATATTTTGTTTAAATCTCCACGAACGCAATGTTCGAGCAAAGCAACATCTGTCAAACTGTTAAATTTAGTAATACCGATAGTATCGCAGAATTCACGAATCGCTTTGGCGGTATAACCGCGGCGGCGCATACCGCTGATTGTCGGCAGTCGTGGATCATCCCAGCCATTGACCAGATTTTCCTCTACGAGTTCGAGCAATTTGCGTTTGCTCATTACAGTATAGCTGAGGTTTAGGCGGGCAAATTCAATCTGTTGTGGGTGGCTTTCGAGTTCAAGCGCGTCTAGCACCCAGTCATACAGTGGACGATGGATTTCAAATTCCAGCGTGCAGAATGAATGTGTAATATTTTCGATAGAATCTTCGAGGCAATGCGCGAAGTCGTACATCGGATAAACGCACCAGTCATCACCGAGGCGGTAATGATGGAAACGGCGAATACGATAAATTGCGGGGTCACGCATGTGAATATTTGGTGATGTCATATCAATTTTAGCACGGATAACTTGTGCTCCATCCTCGAATTTTCCGTCGCGCATTTGTTGGAAAAGCTCTAGATTTTCTTCAATTGAGCGTTCACGTCCTGCCGGTTCTTTACCTACTTCGGTCAGTGTGCCACGATGTTCGGCCCATTCGTCAGAGCTCAGGTCACATACATAAGCTTTGCCTTTTTTGATTAGTTCGACGGCATAATTATACATATCTTCGAAATAATCAGAAGCGTAATAAAAATGTTCTCCCCAGTCAAAACCTAGCCATTTGACGTCTTTCTTGATGGATTCGACGTATTCCATATTTTCTTTGGTCGGGTTGGTATCGTCCATGCGTAAATGACATACTCCGCCGTTTTCTTCAGCAATCTTGAAGTCAATACAGATTGCTTTGGCATGCCCAATATGCAGATAACCGTTAGGTTCTGGTGGGAAACGGGTTTCGATGCGTCCGCCATTTTTATTGTTTGCCATATCTTCAGCAACTATTTCCCGAAGGAAATCCACAGATTCAGTATTTTTTTCTTCAGTATTCATATTTATATTTCCGTATGTAATTTTGTTCAAAAGCTTAAGATACTACCATTTATGACTATTTCAAAAGCAGGTCTTCAAAAAACTTCGTTAATGCGGCGACATATTTTGTCCGGCAGAGAAAATAACAATCATCATGATCGCCACTTAACTCAACAAAAGTTTTCGGTTCCGGAGCTTTTTCATAAAGTTTCTTGCCGTATTTGAATGGTACAATACTATCATCGGGGCTGGCAATTATTAATATCGGGCATTTTACTTTGGCAATGTTTTCAATCGTCGGCAGTTTATATTTCAGCATTAAGCTTAGCGGTATAATCGGCATCTTCCCCTGAGCTATTTCATGGAGTGAGGTGAAAGAAGATTCCAATATTAAACCACCCGGCGCATGTTCAGCAGCGGCTTGCGCGGCAATCGACCCACCCAGAGAACGACCCACTATAATAATCTTTTTTGGCGCAATCTTTTTAGTTTCGGTCAAGTAATCCCAAGCTGCGGCAACATCTTCATACAGACCTTTTTCTGAAATTTCCCCGCCGCTTTTGCCGTAAGTCCGATAATCAAAGATGAAAAAGTTTACAGGTAATTTGTTAAACAAGGAGATAGTGTCCAGACGGTGTGAAATATTTCCGCCATTGCCATGACAGAATAAAACAGTATATTCAGCCTTGTCTGCCGGGATAAACCAGCCGTTTAAGCTCGTTCCATCTTTAGCTGTGAAATTAATATCTTCAAACTCCATATCTAAATCATTTGGAGTTCCGACAATCTCCTTATATGGGAAGAATATCATTTTTTCTTGAATGATGTATAGAGTTATAACAAAGAGCAAATATATAGCAGCGATCAGGGATATTAGAAATAGTACATTCATAATATTATATTTTTTATTTTTCCTGTGGCGGGAAATCAAATTCATTTTCAAGCAGCTCCGCAATTTTAGCGCATGCTTCTTCTTCCTTTGGACCTTCTACTTTGAGCAATGCTTCACTTTCACAATGTAGCCCCATTGAGATCAAAGCCAAAATACTATTTAATTCAGTTGGAGGATGGTCATCAGTAATCAAAGTAAATTTTGTTTCTGGGAAATCCTTTTTTATCGTAGTCAAGATTACGCTTGACGGACGACAATGAATTCCCGCTTTATTATAAATTTTTACTTTTTTTTCGATCATAATTATACTTTGGGCTGTTAAAGTTACTCTTATTATAGTATCTTACTTTTAGTTTTTTTCAATGTTAACATCGGAATTAGAGATGAAAAGATTTACGAACACACACATTATTTTATCGGTTTTCGTACTTGTGGCGATTATTTTGCGTCTTTTATATCTATGGCAGTTCAGTGAATCCCCATTGTTCAATATCCCAATCGGACCGGATGTAGAAGAATACGACAAATGGGCGAGAGAAATTCTAGCCTGGGGATTCGGTTCGGAAAGAATGCACATACACGCACCCCTATATCCCATGTTCCTTGCATTTTTGTACAATGTGTTTTCCTTCAAGCTCTTGTGGGTTAGATTATTTCAAACCCTTGTAGTCTTTGCTGGATTCGGTTTTTTAGGCTGGACAATACAAAGCCTTGTCGCGCCCAAGCGCCGGTTTGTAACATGGATATTTTTAGGTCTCGCGGCTTTATATCCGACCTTGCTTTTTTATAGTTCAGAATTGATCAGCGAAACATTGTTGCTACCATTGACTTGTATAACGATATCCTTGCTTTACTGGAGCGAAAATAAGATTAGTGCCGGAAAGATAGGGAAAGGCACTCTTTTACTCTGTGCTGGCGGTATATGCGCCGGTTTGATGGCAATCACCCATCCGACAGCTTTATTATTTATCGCGATGGAAGCAGCCGTACTTCCTGTAATCACTCTTTTCCGCAAAGATAGAAAGAAACTTCTGCTAAAATTATCAATATCACTTTTATTTGGACTTATGGCGATAGCGGTCATAGCACCGGTATGTATACGGAATTCCATGATTGCAAAACGTTTTGTTCTCATTCAGAAGAACAGCGGTTTTAACTTTTACCTCGGTAACAACTATAATGCAACTGGAACCTGCTACATCCGACCGGGGAAAGACTGGACAGCTATTCACAAATGGGGCGAGGCTGGCGCTACACAAAGGGGAATAACTAAAGATAAATTTTTCACCTATATGGCTCTAAGATTTATTTATACAAATAGAACTGAAGAACTTAAATTGTTAGGCAAAAAATCTCTCTATATCTGGAATTTTCGTGAACTGATTGGAGGGGCGGACTGTGCTCCGATAATTTATTTTACAGGAATAGTCTTGAGCGGTAAATATCTGTTTGTTCTGCTCGGAAGCTTAGCTTTTTGCGGTATGCTTGTTGTTTTATGCAAAGGCGAAACAATCTTCAAATACCGTCATTTCCTGCTCTTGCTGATAGCATACTGGGCGGCGCAAACTATTACGGTTAGCAGCGGCCGTTACCGTCTGGCGATGTATCCAGCATTCTTTATTTTCGCTGCTTTCGCGCTGGATTCTATGATTGAACGTAAACATTTAATTAAATGTGCTATCGGGCTTGTGCTTGGAATTTTGCTGGTAACTATCCCGTCGCCGCCTGTGGATGTGCTTAAAGAACAAGCGGAAGCGGATTCATTATACGGTGAAGCATGTTTCAAACAGGGAAAATACCCGGAAGCCGAAAAGTATTTCCAGTCACTTTTGAAATTTGACCCAGAAGACGCGCGAGCTTATAATTTTCTCGGTATAATGGCAGAAAAAATTTCACCAGAACTTGCTTCAAAATACTATGTTAAAGCAATAAAAAGCGAACCTCAAGCAGCAGAGGGCTATTTGAATCTGGCTATTCAATATTCACATAGCGGACAATATTCTGAAGCTCAAAAACTTTTTAATGAAGCCTTACGTTATGGTTCCGATAAGCCGTCTGTATTATACAATTATGCGTGTTTCTTGCAGAAAAAGGGTGATATAAAACTAGCGATACAGTATTTAGACAGATGTATAGTCGAAGCTCCATGGTACGACAAAGCCCTCAATACGCTGGGTTTTATATACATAAAAAACAAGCAATTTGAATTGGCAATCAAATATTTGCGCAGTGCTCACAAGCTAAATCCCACAAAAATCGGATATATGCTGAACTTGACTGTCGCCTTGCTTCAAAACAAGCAAAAAGACGAAGCTCTAAAGATACTCAAAAAGATCATTGCCATTGACCCAAATAACAAAGCAGCTAAATCTCTTTTATAAGTAGACTTTATTCTTGAAAATAGCGTTTTTTGTAGTAGGTTTACTTTATGAAAAAATGGGATATTCAAAAACTACTGCCGCTATTGCGGGAATGCGGTGGAACCGCATTGAAATATTACGATAATCCGCCTATAGAAATAAAAGCGGACAAGTCTATTGTGACCGCTGCTGATAAAGCTATCGAAGCAAGATTGGCAGAAGAATTTGACCGCCCTGACGAAGGTGTTTACCTCATAGGTGAAGAGACTGTTAAATCACGTTCCGAAGAATACATTCAAAATGCCCTGAAAGGGACTGCCTGGGTTGTTGATCCTATTGATGGAACTGCACCTTACTCGGCTCACTTGCCAGCTTGGGGGATTTCTGTTGCTCTGATGGAAAATGGCATAATAAAAGAAGGTGCGATTTATTTACCTCCGCAAAATGATTGTTTAATAACTGACGGCGACAAAGTTTTACGTTGTAAAGATATGCAGGGGAGCGGAAAGCTGGAAGCTTTTGACTTCAAACCACATCCTTTGACTGCTGACGGAATTATTAGTATATCCCAGCTTTGCGCTAAGACCAAAACCTTTACAATGTCCAATCAGGTATTCGCGTGGAGCGGTTGTGTTGCTTCATTTTACAATCTTTTCATCGGCAAAATAATGGCTTATATTGCTTCTCTAAGTTTATGGGATATCGCCGCTTCTCTGGCAATCCTCGAGCGTTCGCCAATGATCGTGCGCCATACTGGAGGTAAAAATCTTTCTGTGCAAGTAGATGATTCGGTTTTTGATCTGAAAGCCACAAGTCCGACACGCTGGAAAATGCATGATTTTGCAGTTGCGGCGCCTGATGATGAAACTATCGATTTTGTTTTAAATAATTCAAATTTACCGGAACTATAATATGAAAAAATCAAAGAATATAAATCCTGAAGGCATTGTTTATGTCGTCAGTCTCGGCTGTCCCAAAAACCTCGTTGATACTGAAGTGATGACTGGCGTTCTCATAAGCGATGGTTTTTATCTGACAATGGACCCGGAACAGGCGGATATTTATCTGATTAACACCTGTGCTTTCATCCCCTCCGCACGTTCAGAGGCAAGCGAAGCAGTGGAAGAAGCTCAAGCATGGAAAGCGGAAGCTCCAGATGAACGCAAAATCATTGTTGCCGGATGTCTTATTCAGTGGGATAAGCTTGAAACTTATCGTGGAAAATTTCCGTCAGTCGATCTTTGGATAGGTGTCGATCAAATTCCGAATATAGCGGAATTACTCAAGGATATAAAGCCAAGTCTAAGTTATCTCCGTAACGAAACTCCGACATTTATTTATGATGAAAAAATTCCACGCTTACAGCTGACTCTGCCACATATTGCTTACTTGAAAATCGCTGACGGCTGCGATAACTGTTGTTCATATTGTGCTATTCCGGGTATCCGGGGAACCATGCGCAGTCGTTCTTTGCAATCCGTAGTTGCAGAAGCTGAAACAGCATTGGATAATGGCGCGACAGAGTTATTGATAATGGCTCAGGATATTACGACTTTCGGCGATGACCGTGATGATAACGAAGATTTATCCGAATTACTATTGGAACTGGATAAACTTAAAGGTGAATTCTGGATTCGCCTGCTTTACACGCATCCGGCACATTTTCCGCAGAAACTCATTGATACTATAGTTGAATGTAAACACGTTTTGCCATATGTCGATATGCCGATGCAACACATTGCCGGAAAACTTCTTGACAGTATGCACCGCCATATTTCCGAGACAGATATGCGTGACTTACTCAAGCGCATGCGTAAAGGTATTCCGAATCTTGCAATCAGGACGACTTTCATAACTGGTTTGCCCGGAGAAACGGAAGAAGATTTCAAAATGCTCAAGGATTTTATCACAGAACAAGGGTTTGAAAGGCTTGGAGTATTTTCTTATTCACCAGAACCGGGAACGCCCGCGGCAGACTTTGCGGAGCAAGTCCCACATGAACTAGCTGAGGAGCGTGCCGCAGAATTAATGGAAATTCAGGCAAAAATCTCATTAAAAAATAATAAATCACTTGTCGGAAGCGAATTTGATGTTATTGTTGATTTTATAGAAGATTTTGGTGCGGTCGCTAGAACGTACATGGACGCGCCGGAAATCGACAATGTCGTAGCGATACCCGATGAGTTTGATTTAGTGCCGGGGCACATCTATAAAGCTGTGATTACAGACGCTGAAACATACGAATTAACAGCCAGATTAAAAGAAGTAGAGAAAAAATGAATTTTCCAAACGCATTAACATTAGCAAGAATTTTTTTAATTTTCGTTTTTATCATACTTGCTGCCAACGCGGATGGAGTGTCGGAAAATTTAAATTCTGCACAAATACTGAGAATTATTGCTTATGTAG
>Ga0307988_1000648_pt1 | contig 23105 bp, 23 predicted proteins | sample EllFjometagen183_FD_203166 | JGI IMG/M metagenome (GOLD analysis project Ga0307988, IMG submission 203166) | Marine microbial communities from Ellis Fjord, Antarctic Ocean - #183 | ecosystem: Environmental > Aquatic > Marine > Unclassified | place: Southern Ocean | collected 2014-10-08 | reverse complement strand
TTGCAACCAAGTACCTACCCAATTATCTTGGCTGGCGGCGATCCCTAGAGCAGCACCGAAAATTTTCAACCGAGTCCTTGTTAAATGTTGCTTTAGGTCAGTTTCCACAGTTAACGAGAACATAGCCAATAAGAAACTTATTTTTGTTCTAAACTCTATCTGGCAGAAGGGTCCAAAAGATTCTGGGGGTAGAGTAAACTTACATATACTTTTAAGGTTCATATCCTATAGGTCTGGAAGCACATCCACCGGCAATACATGTATTTGAGCCTCCCACAAAAAAATCCCCCCGAGAGAACTAGCACAATGTGGTATCCGTGTTTACCTTGTTCCTATTAGTGAATGTATAAACATCATTTATTCTCTAAAAAACACCGCTTAGTCGACAATTGACGACACTTAAGAGTAGGAGAGAACAATGCATAGTGACCGAAATATAAAAAATATTTTTATTTTATCATTTATAGTGTGTCTGCTTTTTATCATCCCTTCACTTGCCTCTGCAGTAAGCGATGCCGCGGTCCACAGCAGCACTCAATCGGTGTTGGCAGTCCAAGGAAAGGTAAAAAACTTTGACCAGGAAAGCCAGGTGCTTCGCCTGAAAACCAGCAAAGGAAACGAGATGAGTGTAGCCATAGACGTAAACACTGCTCTTGTTGGCTACTCTTCACTACAGGAAATCGAAAAGGACCAAGGGGTAAAGATCTGGTACTCACTACAAGCAGACAAGAAAATCGCTATAAAAATTGAACGAAAGATTGAGGTCGGCTGTTAGGTTAGTATTGATCTCTCTATTTATAAAAAAATACACTCAGTAATCTCAGCAATTCTTTTGTATTATAGAAAACTGAGCAATCTATTCGCAGGAGATATGCCATGTTTAGGCGCATACTTATATCATTGTTGCTTCCTGTATTTCTGTTTTTAACTGTTTGCATTGCCGAGGGCAAGGAATACAAACAGAGCCAATCAATAGAAGGTCTGACAACTGTAAAGATCTACTTTGACGTCAATGTCGGTATCCCCCAAAAGTTAATACTTCGTCTTTCACTTATAGATAAAACTCTCTCACAACTTGAAACTGCCGGCATTCAAACAGATGTTGCCATCGGTTTTCGTGGAAAAGCCAGTAAGTTTGTCACCAATGGAAACTGGTATGTTGAAAAAGAGGATCAGGCAGCAAAAGCTCTAGTTCATCAATGGCTTGAAACTTTTGCCAAGCAGGGTATTCACATGGAGCAATGTTTAATAGCAGCCGACCTTAACGGAATAGCCCCGGAGGATGTTCGAACTGAACTGGAAGTAACCAGAAATGGGTACGTCTCCATGATTGCATATCAGAATAGAGGATATTCCATGGTCCCTATGGATTAAAAGAAGCTGATCCTTCCTCTTTTAAGGGTTTAATCAGAGGTGAGTTCTTTTCTCTTAGCACAGGAACTGACCTGTCCACATTGCTCAAAGATCTCGAAAGCGACCTTTGAGCAATGGAGGGTTATTATTGAAGGTAAATTACAATCAGCTTTACAGATGGACACAATGAATAACCGCCACCAGTGACTTCACGCTCGTCGACCTTCTATAAGGGGCATGTAAAAAAATAGGTTTAATTCAAGAATTCAATTTTTAAACTAGCGGTACCGTACGCCACAAATGTCGACATTTCACTTATTATGCCTCAAACAAACACCAATTCCAATTTCGACACACTCGCTATTGCTAATACATATTCCACAACAGAAGAATACGCGTATCACTTATCTCCCTAATCAATAGAGGCTATTTTTTTATAAAACCCTCATTCACTTCCAGTATGCCAGACGAGAATTAACCTACCCCACGCCCCAAGTCACTATGCCATTATGTCTACGCCATTCCACTTGATTCGCCCACCCCTAATTGCTAATCTTTTGGACTTTGCTCCTTCCTCTTTAAATATATATGAAAAACAATTATCGCTATCACCTCTAAAAGATTACTAATTTTATTTTTCTCTATTTCCTGTCTTTTTTTTATTTGACATAGCATTTCAACTCTGGCATACATTATATACAAATGTCGACATTCGGCACTTTCATGGTGTGTTTTATGCACCCTTACAATATGATAAATCTTTTTGAGATGAGGAAAATATATTGAATAAAAACATAAAAGGAAAAAGTGCAATTGAAACCAGCAACGCTCCGGGAGCAATTGGTCCTTATTCACAGGGGATGAGAACGGGAGGCCTTCTTTTTACTTCTGGTCAGCTACCTATTGATCCGACCACCGGGAAAATGGTGGAGGGATCTGTTGCAGACTGTGCCCACCAGGCGATTAAAAACCTGAGAGCGGTCATCGAAGCAGCAGGTGGTGGGCTTGGAGATGTAGTAAAAACCACAGTTTTCTTAAAAGACATTGGTGATTTCCAGGAAGTCAACACCGTTTATGCTGAATATTTTGACGCACCATTTCCGGCAAGAAGTGCATTCCAGGTAGCTGCTCTCCCTTTAGGAGCAGATCTAGAAATAGAGGCAGTTGTAGCCATCATATAATTTAACCCCCATAGGACTTATAATGAATTTAACTCAATTCCCAAGAAGAAATTACGTACAGGATGCCACTCCCATCGAAGCACTCCCAGCATTCTCCGCTGCCCTTGGCGGTAAAGTAAATATTTTCATCAAACGAGATGATCTGCTCCCAGGATGTTCTGGTGGTAACAAGACGAGAAAGCTCGACTACTGTATTGCCGATGGCATGGAGAAAGGAGCCGACACAATTATCACCTGTGGTGCAATTCAGTCAAACCATTGCCGCTTAACCCTCTCATGGGCAGTCAAAGAAGGCCTTGACTGTCACCTCATACTCGAGGAACGTGTACCAGGCAGCTACAAACAAGATGGCTCTGGCAATAATTTTCTCTTTAATCTTCTGGGTGTAAAAAGTACCAAGGTTGTACCTGGTGGATCAGACATGCTAGGAGAGATGGAAAACCTCGCCGAGGAACTCAAGAAACAAGGGAAAAAACCATATATCATCCCTGGCGGTGCCTCTAATGCTATCGGTGCTACCGGATATGTCGCCTGTGCCCAGGAAATTCAGCAGCAATTATTTGAGACTGGCCTCATCATTGACCACATGGTTGTTCCAAGCGGTAGCGCAGGAACCCATGCAGGTATAGCCGTTGGCATGTACGGTACCAATGCAGGTATTCCAGTTTCTGGCATTAATGTCAGTAGAACAAAAGCGTCACAGGAAGAGATCGTTCACAAACTCGCTATTGAGACCGCAAAACATGTCGGAATGCGGGGAGAGATCCCAGCAGATAAGATTACCTGTTTCGATGAGTATGTCGGTCCTGGATATTCAATTCCTACAGACAGCATGATTGAAGCCGTAAAACTACTCGCCCAAACTGAAGCCATACTACTCGATCCAGTTTATACAGGAAAAGCAATGGCAGGAATGGTTGATCTTGTTAGAAAAGGTCATTTTGCTGAAGGTTCCAATGTACTATTCTTGCATACTGGCGGATCCCCTGCTCTCTATGCATACCTTGATTCCTTTAAGTAAACCACGACACAGTGTTCCTTATAGGGTTCTATAAGGAACACTATATCAATAACGATATGTGTATAGTGATAATAGTACACAGGTCTAACAGAAATATATGTTTTCTGAAGATCACCTTAACCCTTTAGGAGAAATGAATGAAAAGTTTTAAGACGGTTCTATTAGCGTTGGTTCTCACCTTGTCAATCAGTGTATCTTCTGCCTTTGCAGCACCGATTGTCATCAAGCTCGCCCACCCAAATGTCCCTCAGCATCCAATGGGACAGGCATTCATCAAATTTAAGGAGCTTATCGAAGAGCGAAGTAACGGTGCTTTCCGAGTAGATATCTTTGATAGTTCTAAGTTCGGTAACTTTGACAGCGTTGTTCAAGGCCTCCAACTTAACATGCTTCAAATGGGTTCAGCTTCCACCCCGAATCTATCCCCTTTTTCTGATGAATTCCTCATTTTCGACCTGCCGTTTCTTTTTCCAGACTATCCATCAACCGACTTAATTACCGATGGACCAATCGGTATGAATGCTACTAAGGCTCTGTTAAAGAGTGGTATTGTTGGACTTGGATACATTGAGATCGGTTTTCGTAATCTCTGGAATAATGACCATGCAGTTGTTACCCTCGAAGATGCCAAGGGCCTGAAAATTCGTTCCACACCTTCTAAAGCTCATATCGCAACACTCAAAGCCCTCGGTATCAACTCAACTCCAGTATCTTGGGGTGAAGTATATACCGCACTGCAGCAGAAGACCGTTGACGGCATCGATATTGATCTTAATCTTGCATGGCATAACAACTTCCCAGAAGTCACCAACCACGTCACCATAGTAAACAGCCTTTTTAGCCCACATCTGGTAATGGCTTCCAAACGTTTTCTTGACAGCCTGACACCTGAGCAGAGAGAACTCGTTGTTACAACCTTCGATGAAGTTAAGCTTTATGAGCGTAAACTCATCCGTGATGGCGAGAAAGATATCTTGGCACAACTGGAGAGTAAAGGTGTGACCGTTACTGTTCTTACCCCTGAAGAGCGTAAACGTTGGGCCGAGGCTACTGCAGGCGTCTACACTCAATTTGAAGACCGTATTGGTAAAGAGCTGATCGAGAACGCAAAAGCAACAATTGCTGCTGGCAAATAATTGGCACAACATACCGGGCGGAAATTAGCCGCCCGGTATAACGAGACAATGGAGAGCCTCACAATGAAGAGTACGCCAAAATCAATAATTCCAAGCGTAGAGATGGTCATCGCGTCAGTGTCGCTGTTTCTGATGGCAGGCATCACAGCGGTCCAGGTTTTTAATAGGTATGTCCTTCAAAGTTCCCTTGACTGGTCGGAAGAACTAGCGCGTTATCTATTTATCTGGGCAGTGTACGTGGGATGCAGTTACGCAACACAAATGGACAGGCATCTTGAAGTAACGATCATACGCACAATTTGTAAAGGAAAATTCGCCCGCCCCATAACCATTCTCGCCTCGTGCATCACTGTTGTGTTCTGCGTATTTGCAACTGTTCTTGGTATCAAATTCATCATTTTCCTTGCCGGTACAGGTCAGAAGACACCAGCCCTTGAGATTAAAGCGTACTGGGTCTACCTTTGCATGCCAGTAGGACTCGGTTTTATGGGCCTCAGAACGCTGGAAAGGTTGTGGTGGTTAATTACAGGGAAAATAAATCCTGCTGAAATAGAGATTAATTAAGGAGTATTTGACGATGGATTTAGCTATTATTCTCACTTTTGTTTCCCTGGCAGCCTTTCTCCTGCTTAGCGTCCCCATAGGGATATCTATCGGGATGAGTGTCGTGGTTGGTATGACATTTAGCGACATGCTGCCATATGAATTTTTAATTCAAAAAATGATTACATCCCTTGATGTATTTCCTCTTATGGCTGTTCCATTTTTCATCATGGCTGGAGAGATTATGCAAAAAGGTAGTATGGCCCAGAGACTGCTCTCCGTATCCAAGGCTCTCGTCGGTCATTTGACTGGTGGCATGGCGCACATTTCAGTCCTCACCAGTTTGTTTTATGGTTCGCTCTCCGGTTCAGCCCCTGCGACAGTTGCCGCAGTTGGTGGTATCATGATTCCGGCAATGGAAAAGGAAAAGTATTCCAAATCATTTGCAACAGCAGTAAACACCGCTGCCGGTTGTCTTGGAGTTATCATTCCACCAAGCGTCCCTCTTATCATTTACGGGACCACTGCCGGAGTATCTGTAGGCGACCTATTTATTGCAGGTATCATACCGGGCCTTTTTATCGGCCTATGTCTTATGGTGTGTAGCTACGTCCTTTCAAAACGCTATGGCTTTACAGGAACAGGTAAAAGAGCCTCGGCGAAAGAAGTAGCAGCCACATTTTTGGATGCCCTGCCGGCACTCATGGTTCCTATCATCGTGCTTGGCGGAATATACGGCGGACTGACCACCCCTACTGAGGCGGGTGTTATTGCGGTGGTTTACTCCCTTGTTGTCGAAGGACTGGTACTCCGTACCCTGAGTTGGCAGAAGGTTATTGATGTGTTTAGGGGAACAGCCCTGACCACCTCTTCTATCTTCCTTGTTGTTGCTACTGCCACCGCCCTTGGGCAAATTCTACTTTTCTACAACCTTCCAAACTTGCTTGTGGAGATTCTTGTTAGTATCTCAGATAACAAATATGTTTTGCTTCCGATAATTCTTGTCTTTCTACTCGTCATGGGAACTTTCATGGATGCTCTGGCCAATATCCTGATCCTGACACCACTGCTTTTACCCGTGGTCAAGGTACTTGGAGTTGATCCGATTCACTTTGGTATCGTTATGATTGTCTGCTCATCTATGGGTTTTTTAACACCACCTGTTGGAGTGAATTTATTCGTTGGCTGCAGTATCGCCAATATTTCAATTGAAAAACTTAGCGTCGCTGTTATGCCTTTTCTGTTTACTATGATATTGGCACTCTTGGCCCTTACTTTCATTCCACAAATCACGCTATGGCTCCCAGGTTTGTAGCAACTAACCAGAAGATAGGCGATAACTAAAACCATACAGGAAGGATTGAATTATGAATGTTAACAAAAGCACGGCTTCTCAAGGAATATTCGGAATTTCCGGACATGCAGGAGCTGGCCACGTACATAGCCATTCTGGTTTCGTCCAAGATGATACTGCAGGGTTTGCTGTCGTCGCCTGTCTCCTCCGCCGTGCGTTTCCGGTTTGTACCACAATATCTTCTGTCGAAACCGACATTGACTCTGGTACTGTTATTGTAAAAACTCAGGATGGCGGGACAGGAACTGCAAGGGCCAGAAGAGGAATCACTCCCTATGAGGCCACATTAGCCCGCCTTGTGATTGGACTCGACGCAGTCTATAGCCAGAGTGCTGCCTTTGCAGCATTTGGCCGAATATACGGCCAAGGATGCTGTGAACTACCCGTTGCACTGCAAACCGCCGCCTGTCTGGCTGTGATCGATACCTTTGAGAAACGGTATGCAGGTTCTTTATTTACCTGTTCTGAAAATATGGCAGGCAAGGTGGGCAAATGCATCGGTTCCGTCATAGACATTGACGGAATCCCTGTTTCAGCTTTGGCAATACTCAACGCCAATGAAGGAGGCCTTGGCCCGGATGAGGATCTGGAAGGCAATATAATGCTTGGCGATAAAGGTGAGCTCATGAAAAAGCTCGGTCTCGATCATTTGCCAACTATAATCCTCGAAAGTAAAGCGTATGTACCTGCTGTCTGTAAAGGCACGAATGAGAATTCTTTTTGGATCAGAATAAACAAAGATGTCGATAACCGGGTTGTCTATAATGCCCTGGTCCACGGAGCAGAAGAAGCAAATGTCAACTTCATTCATTCAGATACGGCTTACCCACGTGGATCCGATGAAATTGCCATTGCAACACGGAAGATTGGCGAAAAAATAGCGCATCTTGGCAATACTCTTGCCAAAGCCGAAACGTCCAGAGAGAAGGTTCAGATAGTCGGTGAGCTTGCGCTCCTGGTAAGCGAGGATGCAGGTGGGGTAACCTACATGTCTTCAGAGCTCCACAACCTTGTCGGTGGTGGAGGACTTATGCCTGGCAGTTCCGCAGTCCTTTCAATGACCATTTCCGAAACTGCCATTCGTATTTGGAAGATCCCTGCATTCACCGCACAAGATTCCGATCAATATTTGGCAATTCTGGAAAAAGCGGTTCCAATCCTTGCTGATACTATTCAGGAGGCGTGTAACGAGCTTGAGAAGAGGAAAAATTTCAATGAAGCAGACTACGCCTATTTATTGAGAAAATCAGAACGCTAAAATATCACATTTATATCCATGAGTAGAGTATCATTGTATTGATTTTTTTGTTCAATATAGATATTAAACTTATGCTTTAGTTTATTACGATTCAGGCACAGCGCAGGTCATATTGTCATGCCGTTTGTCTTTTCAAAAAAAGGATAAAAGTTTGGAGTTCAAAACACATACATACACCGACCATGTAGTTACCTATATCAAGAAATCCATTCTTGATGGTACCTACAAACCCGGTACGAAGGTGAAAGAGCTTGTTATCTCTAAAAAATTATCTATTAGCCGGGCACCTATTCGAGAAGCTCTTCAAATATTAATAAAAGAGGGCTTAGTTGTATGGACTCCACAAAAGGGTAAATTTATTACTGAGTTGGATCCAAAACAAATCCGTGATAGCTATTTTACCGGTGGCATTCTTGAGGCTGCTGCAGTCTGCTCTGTCATTCAGAAATATACAGCTGGAGATATCAAGAAACTGGAAGGAATCGCTCAGAAAATGAAACTCGTTGCTGATAAAGGTGGGCCTATCGAAAAAATAGCCCCTCTAGATGATAAGTTTCACAAAATACTTTTCTCTCGAATTGATAATGAACTACTTCTTGAATTCTGCAGAAGGTCCTGCCAAGGGCTCTCTAAATTTCTCTTATTCAGATACTGGATCCAACTTTATTCAGTGGAAGAAGTATACTGGCGACACAAGATCATAGCAGACACGCTCAAAAAAGGTGACGTCTATGCATTGGAAGGTTGTATAAGAAACCATTATCTTGATGCGGGCAGACGGATGGCAGAAATTTGTAAAAGAGAAAATCAAGAGTAAGCGTACAAATCCTATTTAACAAATTTCACACAATGATGCCTCAGCAGGATTCTTTTGCAGGAGCTCATTTCCATACTCCCCCCCTCCCCATTCTAATCGGTTTTATCGAACATCATTCATATGACGTTGCTTTCTGATAAGGAACATAGCCATTCAAAACCGTTTATACTCAGTTTAGATACCATATTTTCGTCACTCAACTAAAAGAAATTAAAGTAGTATCATTCACAGCTATTAATTGAAATAGAGCAACTTTGTACCTAAGCATGACTCAAGAGATACAGTAAGGATATAATTATTACGGATTAGATAAAATTGAAGAACTTACTACTGGACATTCACGTATCAATCATGGTCCCCCAAATAGCCCCACAACAATCATCCATTTTTAAGGTAGTAACAGCCGACCTCATCCATATATGCACATAGATATAAAAACGTAACGCTTGAGCTAAATTAGACGGTTGGAACCTGAGGCTGTGAAGCAAACATTCTTGCTAAGAAACATCTTGACTGTATAGCTTCTGAAGAAAAGATTTTCTGCGCTAGTTTATTGACACTACAAACCATGGTAACTACCAACGGAAGGCCAATTGTCATCATAACTGGTACAAGCCACATTGCGATAACTGCATTTGGAGTAATCATAATTCCACCTCGAAAAATTTATAAGATTGTATTGAAAACTACAAAGAATATATATGTATTGTTAGGGGGGATGAGCTAAAGCTTTCATTAACTGATTATTCACTGAAATACTTTTAGTTACAAATATGTATTCGCTCCACCAGAGGCTCGGAAGCAGTTAAAAAACAAGTCAATGGCAATAATAATCAGTTTATGTGGAGCCCCCCCCTGAGACTATTCCTGTTTATTCTCGCCCCTCTACAATGAATCACCAATCATTCAAACATGGTTTCGGGGAAATTCACATAGGTATAAATACCTAATTTTTCGCTTTTCTTGAAAAAAATTATATTAAGAGGATACCAAGGACAAGGAGTTCCTCATCGGTTGGCTTGGATGCCGCCTTGTCAGTAATCCCGCTACTGTTTTTCTATAATAATGATGAATTCCTCTGGCTCATTTTTGACAAATTCGACAATCTTTAAGGGATTGATTTTTGCTACAAAATCGACCATCCGTAGAAGAGTGTTTTCAGAAAACACATGGAAATGGATGCTGTAATCCATGGCAATGAGTCCCCTGGCTTTGTCATTAAGAAAATCATCATTGGCTGATTCGCCTAGATTCGTACTCCTGGCAAATTCCAGAAAATGGCCATGGCGCAGCTTTAAATATTCTTCTCTATCTTCTGTCATCAGGCCAAAATCATCAATAATATGAGAAATGGGGGTGGGCACTCTATTTTTATCGACAACATTATAAGGCAGGGGAATTGAGAGATATAAAATTCCTTGGGTTTTAAGTATTCTCATCCAGTTGCAGAGCGCCTTGAGCGGATCCTCAAGATGTTCCAGCACATGATTGGAAATACAAAAATCGTATGAGTTGTCAGATATTGTCGCCAACTCATCACCACTATCAATTATATCGGGTGCAACAATATCATACTTTTTGAATTCCGGATATTGACGGTACAAATCCTGTTGCGATATTCTGTCAACATAGAGGACCTTTGCTTTTTTGTTGTCAAAGGATAGGGGGGCATGCAGGGCACCAATTTCTATTCCTGTTCCGGCAATATATTGGAGCGACAATACCTCTCCTAGATACTGGGAATACTGAAGCTGCTCATGGGATGTAGAGCTTGACATTTCGGCTTTTTCGCAATCGATTGCAAAACTGATCGCAGTTTTAATGGTTTTTGTCTTTTCCTGTCCGGTCCTTATTCGAAAGGTGATGTCATACACTCTCCCAACTTGGAATTCCCCTTTGGGGATCACACAGCGAAAGCCGCTGTTACCATATTTTTTTTCCTTAAATTCAAAAGATACGTCGGTTCGTATCAGACCACAGATTGCATGATAACCCTTCCCAGCAATCTCAATGGATAATTCTCTAATGTTATTGTCTTCCTTCACATCGAAAAGCCACCCTGAGATTATTACATTACTTTGTATTTCAGGTATATAATTGACACATTTCTTTGTTAAATTGCCAATTCCATTTATGGCTTCAACGGCCCATAAGTATTTGAAAATTGTTGTTTTTATTCTTAGAGAGATAATTCCCATAATCTTTTTTATGAACATCAGTTCCTCTTTGTCAATCAGATGGAATGCCGCAGCTATCTTTCATGTTTTAACAAAATATTTTATTGTTTGCCAACCCCTCGCTCGATTTTCTGAACATCCGAGTCAAGACGAAGGGGCCCCTAAGTCAAGACAAAATACCACCGAGTTTAAGCTGCACATTGAACATCAATATCAGTTGGAAACACAGCCCAACTTACCAAATATGCTTTTATCAAAGCAGCATATTCACCATAAAGAGCACGAATGTCAGGGTTGTTCCACCGTGTGCTGGCTCGGTTCTTCAAAAAAATTGTCGGGACAACAGAGAAGGGGAAAGATCCTATTCTATACTGACCAAAATGACGAGCCCCCCCCTACTACACTAAAGTCATCTCAGTAATTTCATTATAGGAATCCATTCTCAAAGGTGGTCCCCAGCATCCAGTTCCCTGGTTTATGTATAGCTTTGTGTTCTCATGTTGATGAAATCCCTTCACATAAGGTTGTTGCAAGTAGACAAGGTAGTTGAAGGGCCACACCTGCCCGCCATGGGTATGGCCTGCTAAGACAAGATCAGTTTTATATTCTGTGGCTTCTATAACTGCAATGGGTTGGTGAACGAGGAGAATTTTCTTTTTGTTTGTCTCCAGACCTCCAAGGGCTTTATGGAAATCAGCCGCATGTTTCGCACCAAACTTTCCCCCTTCATAGTCTGTAATACCAGCCAGATAGAACCACTCATCTCCTTTTTTAATCTGAACATTTTCATTACTAAGAACTTTTATTCCCATATTTTTTATTTCAGCGATCCAGCTGTCGGCACCACTGTAATATTCATGGTTGCCTGTTACAAAGTAGACACCCAGTTTGCTTTCAGATTTTTAAGTCCTGCAACTTCATCTAAAAGTTTATCAGTATTTCCATCGACAAGGTCACCCGTAATAGCAATCAGGTCAGGTCGTAGACTATTCACCTGGGCAACAATTTCTTTTAGCTTGGCCCCTGTCATCATCTGTCCTATATGGAGATCAGATATTTGTACTATTTTAAATCCATTGAATACAACAGGTAGTCCCGGAAGAGCAACAGTATGTTTCTTAACAACGGCACTGGTGTAATAGTTTTTGACGCCAATAACAGAGAATCCAGAAACAAATAGTGATGTACCAAGAGCAACGGAACGAGACATAAATTTTCTTCTCCCAATGTCTGCCCTGTCACCTTAAAGGCTTGTAAATTTGGAAACGATATACAACTGAAAGCTAAGCAGGTCTTTGAAAACCAAAAGGACAAAGAGGGCAAGCATGCTCCCCAGCCAAAGATAGGCAAGCCAAACTATTGGGAACGCCTGCCTGAAAGAAAGTAAACTCGAAGCTGCGATTGATATGGGAAATAAACTGGCAAGCAGAATTATTGAAAAGGTTCCAAGCCTTCTTATTAACCCATTTAAAGCTGTGTCTTTCACAAGCCTTCGCCAAAAATAGTAATGCAGCAGAGAAACAATCAGCGTCCCAAGCAGCAAAAAGACTATATAAACAGTTATATTGGACATATTTTCCAATAAGAGAGATAGGCCCGGTACAGGTTAGTATTTACGCCTCACATCTATATCAAGACATAAGAAACTGTTGAGTGTTGGAATTCAGATACCATCAACTTGTAAGATTTTCAAAGTCTTTTTTCCTAAGTTTGCTGTACCTCTTCATCATTACCACACCTATCCGTAAAGCTTGCAACATATCTGTTGAGACAAGCTACACTTTTTCACTCCGATACCACATAAACGTTCCTCCCCTCATTTCATAACAACATAGGTGTGGCAAGGACATTTTAACTTTCCAATCACACAATTCCTTGTAAATACAGCATCATGCTTGCTGTACAAAAAAAACAACCCTAAAAAAAGTAAACTTGGCACGGTTGATGCTAGATAAGAGGCATAGAAACTAAGAAAATAAGTTCAATTAACCCTATATGGAGAACGCCATGACAACTAACACAAATACAACTACTAGAACTCAAGTTGAAGCTGGATATGAAACTTCTACATTTGCTCTTGGCGCAGGAATGACCATGGCTGCTCTCGTTGGAATCTGGGGCTTTGCCTGTATCGCCAGTGCAATGATGAGCATGGGACCTATGAATGTAGTTAAAGGGTACTTAACCGCAATTGTTGGCTAATAAAATTCTAAGAACACTTAAATTTAAAACGGATAAGACAATGAAAGAAAATACTTCAAAAACAGGATCAAGAATAATATTAGCCGCCGGTTCAATCATGTGTCTCTGGGTTGCAGCAGCTCTTACAAGCGCACTTTCTTCAGTAGGCTGGTCAGTAAGTGAACTCGCAGGACAGTACATGGTAGCAATCGGAATGGTAAAACCTCTGCATACTCTGGTTGATTACTACACACACATCAAAGGTATTGAATATCTGATTTGTGTAGCTTTCTTCGTGGCATTCCCAGTATTCTTTAACTATGTAAACAAAGCTCCAGCACAGGTAGCTGCTGCAGAATAGAGCAAGCAATTAATAAGGGTATTATCCCTGCATTCATAACCTCCTGTTAATCGGATTTCACATTCGGTAAACAGGAGGTTTTTTTATTTACGTATCAAGACTTTCGGGCAACGCAAGCAGCAATAGAAGAAAAGATATTCTGGATAGGAAATGATTCAAGCGATTATATTAACTGGGGTCAGGCTGAACACGTTGTTTTCTCCAGCTTGAATCCGACGCAAAAAGCCACTCCCTTAGGCTTTTCGGAATCCATGTTAGAACAAACCAAAATCGAAGAGCACAATTTTTTTTCGAGCCTTAAAACCTTTGGTCTATCAAGAAATAATTCCATAAAGAATAGAAGAGTCTTTAGGCCCTCTAAACGGATGAAGTTGTATCCTATCGATTTTGGAGACAGTTAAAGGCCTATTGCCATTATTCAACATGCCCAATGCCCACCCCGATAAAAGATTGTACCAGCGGACTAGGAGAAGATGCAAGGTAGGTAGTGGCCATACGGGATCCAAGACTGTGAGCAATCAGTACGATTCTGCGTACATCTTTTTCTTGTAGAAACAGGACTGCACGATTTATCTCTTGAGATGCTGCCAAAAAATCCTGGTCATAGTCCCACACCGTTTTCACACCACCCGGCATCCGCAGAGACACGGTGTGAAATCCTAATTGCTCGTTAAGTTCTGGCCGTAAAGGATCAACCACATGGGATTCAGGATCACCGCCTTTTCCATGGCAGAGCACAGCTGCAAAGGTAGAACTGCCTCCGCTTTCATAGAGCCACGACTCAGTGGCACCAATACATGGCAGTAAGAATAGCAATACTCCCAGCAAACAAAAGCGAATGAAATTTTCCATATCTTTTTTCCTCTGTTATATCATCTTTAAAAACCTATTGTTCACTGTTCCCTTGACTACAGCCTAGTTTTTCACATACAATTAATATTGGAAAACAACACATTATCAATAAGGTTGTCAGATATTTTGTTTCCTTACAAGGCGAGGTATTATGTCCAGAAAACATTTTCCGGTTAAATATGCCAATAAACCTTCTACTAGGAATGGCCTATTCCGTTCTCTTCAAACACACTTTTTCCTCTATAGCATCCTGAGCTTATTATGTTTTTCTTCTGTCAGCTACAGCCAGGATCTCCCCGAGATACAAAAGGCAGGCGTCCTACGCCATCTTGGAATCCCCTATGCGAATTTTGTAACCGGAAGCGGTGATGGACTAAGCATCGAGCTCATAAAAGGTTTTGCCACCTCAATTGGAGTGGAGTACATCTATATTGCCAGTGACTGGGGCACCATCTTTGGAGACCTTACCGGACGTCACGCCCGTCGGGGAGCAGAGGGAGCAATACTTCTCGAAAAGACAGAGATCAGGGGGGATATTATTGAAACTGGAATGACAATGCTTCCCTGGCGTCGGAATGTTATCATTTTTTCAGAGCCCACCTTCCCCTCTTCAGTCTGGTTACTTGCCCATGCCGATGCAAATCTACAACCAATCAAGCCATCCGGATCAATAGAATCAGATATTATTGCAGTTAAGAATTCATTGAATGGCCACACTGTTCTGGCATTGAAGAACACTTGTCTCGATCCTTTTCTGTACCATATGGCTGAAACGAAAGCACAGATCATCCTGCCGAATGACAAGCTTCAACTCAACGAGCTTGCACCGGCAGTTCTTGCCCGTGAGGCTGAGTCCACTCTGCTCGATGCACCGGACGCTCTTATTGCACTCCAAAAATGGCCAGGCCAACTAAAAGTCATTGGGCCTGTTTCCAGCGCACAGGTCATGGGGGCTGGATTTAGAAAAGATTCACCGCAACTTCTTAAAGCCTTTAATCGATACCTTAAAAAATCAAAATCCGACGGCTCCTATAACAGAATGGTTAAAAAATATTACCCATCTGTTTTCAGCTATTATGCGGATTTTTTCAAGAATTGATTTTACAGATGCTGAGTCGATCCTCACAGAGAGTCCATACACGATGATAGAGCGGTTTTTGCCATATATAGCAGGTCCTTTTCTGTTAATATATCTGTTACTGCTTATTGGATCAAGCTACATGTCCCAGCAAAGCCTACGCTTAGCTTCGGATAACGCCTTACTGATTAACCTTGAAAAAAGAGCATCTACATTCAGCTATTTTCATTCCGAACGTGAAAATGATCTCCTTAACCTTGCCAGAGACCAAACTTTTAGTGTCTTTTTTTCAAATCGTTCGCTTGGTATGTCAATGGAATATGGGCTGCGTTCGAGTCTGCTCAGCATGGAGGAAAAATTTCAGGCAATAGTGTCTGACAGGACGTTAAACAATGCACCTCTTTATCTCCGCTTACTGTTTCTGGAACATAACGGAAACACACTTATAGATGTTGGATCGGCGCGCGGGAGAAGTAATCAGGGATTGCACAAAAAAGCTCTGTCAATAAATAGACTCACCACTTTTATGATTAGGGATGGGGATGAAAACCATACCCTCCTTATCCTTCCATATTTCTATAAAAATAAAAGAATGGGAAGCATCTTTGCAGAAGTTAACCAGGATGAAGTTGTTCATTATCTGATCCATAACCAACCTAAAGAGAAGATCCAATATTCCATTACAATTTCCAACCCGGCGCATATTATAACCCAGCAGACCCCTGAGAAACCAGTAGAGAAAAATAGCAATAGAGCTGGCACTGGTTCTGTATCGAATCCCACAACTATTCCTGTACCGGGTACTCCGTTTATACTCGCCGCCTGGTACTCCCAAAAAGGAGGGATCGGTATTTTTTTAACCTCTCGCTGGTATCTCTTTTCTCTAGTTGTGCTCACTCTGCTTGCGCTCTGCTCGATAATTATTAGAAATCGTACAAGAACGCAGACTCTGCTTCTTCGTCAGCAAGCCACAGAAGCCGACAGACAAAGAAGCACAGCACAAAAGAAAAACAGACTTCTGAAGGAAGAAGTACAGAAAAGACAGAACAGTGAAGCACTGCTGCGAACCGTGCTTGAAACAATACCGGATCTTGTCTGGTTAAAAAATCCTGACGGGGTATATCTCTCCTGCAACCCTAAATTTGAACGATTCTTTGGTGCTTCCCAAAAAGAGATTATCGGCAAAACAGATTACGACTTTGTAGACAAAGAACTCGCCGACTTCTTCAGGAAACATGACATAGCTGCCATGAACGCAGGCTCGCCACTTATAAATGAAGAAAGTGTAACATTTGCAAGTGATGGCCATAAGGAGCTGCTGGAGACCATCAAATCTCCAGTATGGCATAGTACGGGAGAACTTATTGGGGTTTTAGGAATAGCAAGAGACATTACCGCACGAAAACTAGCAGAAGAAGAGGCTCGCTATCTCTCCTCCCACGACCCACTCACCGGTCTCTATAATCGAAGAATCCTTGAGAATCGTTTAGTTGAAGAAATTGAACGGGCTGAACGCTACCAGCATCCTCTTTCCATTTTTATGGTGGATCTGGATCATTTTAAAGTTGTCAACGATACCTACGGGCACCAAAATGGTGATCTTGCTCTCATCCACCTTGCAAAAATCCTGAAGAAAACTATTCGTAAAACGGACTATGTCGCACGTTATGGCGGCGAAGAGTTCGTTGTTGTCCTTCCCGAGACCCCTCTTTCCCAGGGGACTGAAATGGCAGAACGTTTATGTGAGGCGATTAGAACCTCCTCCGTTCCATTGGCTAACAGTAAAAGAATCCACCTCACTGCAAGCATTGGAGTGGCTTGTTTTCCTGAACACAACTGCTCAGGGGAAGGACTTATTGGCTCAGCGGATGCTGCCATGTATAGCGCAAAGCTGGCCGGTCGCAATCAGGTAAAACAGTCTGAATAAAAAGAGGTACTTCCATCCCATCACCCTGTTCACACGCAGTTTTATCTTGACAAACAAGCTCATTTTCACATACAATTTAATTAGTCGTTTATCTCAGGAATCATCGAGGAATGACAAAAAAAACACTCTTTATTCGTACACAATTGCGACACGTTTCACTCATCAGACGGAGCATATTATGTTAGAAGAAAGAAAAGCTTTACGATTTGATGCCATACAAGGGACTCGCGCTCTGGCCTGTGATAAAATTGCCCAGGTGCTCGATGTTAGCAAGGGAGGGCTTTCCTTACTTTTTCTTGATGAAACAACAAATTGTATCGCCGGAGAGTTATCCATTGATATTTTATGCAACAAGAATGGCCTTGATGCCAGACAAATTCCTGGAAAAGTTGTCTGGGACAGAGAAGTCTCTTTTTCTTCAATCCCGGGGATGGTTTACAAAAAAGTAGGGATCCAGTTTGGCAAACTTTCTGTACCACAACAGAAAATGTTAAAGAACATGCTTTTCAGCTGCAACACGGTCGCCGCATAAAAAAGAGGTCAACAATCAAATTGAGGCGGCAATCTCCCAAAAGGCATCCACCTGCGGCGGTCGCATATTTTTCTTAGTTGTACAGATACCAATGGAAAAGGATTCCAGTTCAGGTTTTACCGATAGGATATCAATCTGTTCCTGTAGAGGACTTTTTTCAAGAACCAGCCCGGGCACAACCCCCACCCCGCACCCTAGTGCAACCATAGCAATAATTGCTTCATTCCCTGCCACCTGTGCATAAATATTGGGGACAATTCCCTTCTCAGAAAACCAAATATCCGTTCGTTCACGACTTAAGCCAAAATCGGCTGTAATAATCGGCGTTCTCCTCCAGTTAATTTCCTTTTCTTGGTACTGTATTATTTCCCTATAGCCTCTTGGGCCTATAAACACCAGGGGGGTCTCAAGGATTTTTAGAAACTGAACACGTTCCGGCAGTACATCCGGCAAGGCGGCAACTGTAATATCAACCTCTCTATTCTGCAACTTTGCCAGGGCAAGTGCGGCATCCCCTGTTTGCAGGTTAATATTCACTCCCGGATACACTGAACGAAACTTCTGAAATATTGCAGGCAGAATAGAATACGCCGCAGTAACAGAGCAGTATAAGGAAATCTCTCCTTCAAGCGTCTGCTCCCTGGAAAGATCTCCCTGCAGCATTTCGTAACGTAGTATCACATCATCGGCGTAGGAACGAAAGGTCTGTCCCGCAGAGGTGAGCCGAACAGAACGATTATCACGGTAAAACAGCTTCTCTCCAACATTTTCTTCGAGACGCTGAATAATCCTGGTTAATGCCGACGGAGTAACATGACAGGCACGACTACTCTTTCCAAAATGCAAGGTTCCAGACAGATGCTTAAAGAGCTTTAGATTACGAATATCCATTTTTTTGAATCCACCTATCGAATGTTTTTTTTCAGATGTTACACAAATTACCCCATGTTGCGTTTACTGCAATACTACATTACATCTAACTCACTTTACGCAACAGAATCAAGTGTTATGGTGTCCGGACATAATTCATTGTTTTATCGTCATTACTTTCCATTCAATCGTGAATGATCATTTCTTTAAAGGAGCATTATCATGTCAAACAATTACTTCAACAGTCTCCCATTGCGTCTTCAACTTGAAGAGCTTGGCCAGTGTCGTTTTATGGATATTTCAGAATTCGATGGAGTTGAAGCGCTCAAGGGTAAAAAAATCGTCGTTGTTGGTTGTGGTGCCCAGGGCTTAAACCAGGGACTCAATCTTCGCGACTCAGGCCTTGATGTCTCCTACACTCTCCGCGATGCTGCAATCTCTGATAAACGTCAATCGTGGAAGAACGCCACCGAAAATGGCTTCAAAGTCGGTACCTACGAAGAGATGCTGCCCGATGCAGATCTTGTTATCAACCTGACTCCGGACAAGCAACACACCAACGTTGTCGAAACGGTTATGCCTCTTATGAAGAAAGACTCCTGTCTCTCCTATTCCCACGGATTTAACATCGTTGAGGAAGGTATGAAGATCCGTGAAGATATTACCGTTGTTATGGTTGCACCAAAATCTCCTGGAACAGAAGTTCGCGAGGAATACAAACGCGGATTTGGCGTTCCAACCCTTATTGCTGTTCACCGCGAAAACGATCCTCAGGGAATCGGCTGGGATGTTGCCAAGGCTTATGCTGCAGGAACCGGTGGCCATCGCGCAGGGTGTCTCCAGTCTTCCTTTGTCGCCGAAGTAAAGTCGGATCTTATGGGTGAGCAGACTATCCTCTGCGGAATGCTCCAGACTGGGTCGCTTCTCTGTTTTGACAAGATGACCGAAAAAGGAATGGATGCAAACTACGCAGTTAAACTTATTCAGCACGGCTGGGAAACCATCACCGAAGCTCTGAAACATGGCGGAATCACCAACATGATGGATCGTCTGTCCAACCCTGCCAAAATCAAGGCCAACGAGCTCTGCGAAGAGATGAAGGCCATTCTGGAGCCGCTTTTCCACAAGCATATGGATGACATTATGTCCGGCCATTTTTCCAGAACCATGATGGAAGACTGGGCGGCCGATGACAAAAACCTTCTTGGATGGCGCAAAGAAACCGGTGAAACAACATTCGAAACCACCAACGCTGCCGATACCGAAATCAGTGAGCAGGAATACTTCGACAAAGGCATTTTAATGGTTGCCATGATCAAAGCCGGTGTTGAACTTGCCTTTGACACCATGGTTTCTGCAGGAATCAAAGAAGAGTCTGCCTATTACGAATCGCTTCACGAAACACCACTGATTGCTAACCTTATTGCCCGTAAAAAGTTATACGAGATGAATGTCGTTATCTCCGATACCGCTGAATACGGTTGCTACCTCTTTAACCACGCTGCCCTGCCTCTGCTTCAGGATTTTATGAAAAATGTGGATACCGATGTTATCGGCAAAGGAATGGAAGGAAGTGACATGGGCGTAGGAAACGTTGAGCTTATTGAAACAAATGAGTCCATTCGTTACACCGGTGTTGAAAATATTGGTGAGGAACTTCGTTCTTACATGAGCGCTATGAAACCCATCATCTAGTGCCTGTCCACAAATGGATTCTTTCTTTTAACTCGTTGTTTCTGTGGATATTTTATCCTCGCACCTCTATTTAGAGAATACAATCTCATTTTTAGACTGACACTAGACTTTTTTCTATTCTGGCCGGAAATCTAACCTTTCCGGCCAGAACCTTCCTATCCAGCTATGAAACAACTTTTCCTCCCACTCGGCCTTATTCTCGCTGTCATTGTGGGCTTCACCCTGCCCACGGGAGGAACATTTCTCTCCGACCACAGCGGTCCGAAGATTATTGTTTTCATCATCTTTTTAATCAGTGGCTACCAGACGGGTTCCAAAGAGCTAAGCGTAGATCTACGACTTTTAAGGCTGTTTTGTGTTGCAGCCGTAATATCCCTGTTACTAGCCCCTCTTCTTGGTCTCCTGGTCAGTAAACTCCTGAACCTTCCGCTTTACCTAGCCATGGGGCTAATTATCATGAGTACAGTCCCCCCAACCATATCCTCGGGAGTTGTGATCACGGGGGTAAGCCGTGGGAATGGAACTCTTGCTCTTTTTCTCACCATTTCTCTGAACCTGCTCGGCATCTTCAGCATGCCCTTTGTCCTTGATTTCTGCCTCAAAGCAGCAGGCCCCATTGATATCGACCAAAACGCCCTGCTCTTTAAAATGCTCTTCTTTGTTCTGCTCCCTTTTATTGCCGGGAAAGCTATACGGAGTATCAGTGGTAGAAAACAAGTTTCTCCGCTATGGAGTTATCTCAATTCAAGCGCTGTTATTGTTATCGTTTATGCTTCAATTTCCACATCAACATCTGCTCTGATGGGATTGGCAGCCACTGATTACATAACAATTCTTGCAGGAGTTGCCGCAGTCCATATTCTGCTGCTGCTCACTAATGCATACGCCAGTAAACTTTTACAACTTTCCTCTGCAGACCGTAAAGCGATGCTGTTTGTCACTTCACAAAAAACCATGGCCCTGGCTCTTGCTGTGCTGGCTAATATCAATTTTGATACGGGAAATGCGATTGTTGTCTGCCTGATGTTCCATTTCTTCCAGCTCTTTCTGGACTCCTTTCTCGCCTCACTGCTGCAAAACAGATAATTAGCGTCACGACCACAAAGTAACAGCTTTTTCTTTGCTTTTTTTTTCATAAATAGTTAAACCATATCAGGCTTCACTGGTTTTTTCACACAACAACAACCAGACACACTAACAAGTCAGGCATATAACCCTTCATGAAATATACTCATTCTTCCCAAAACTCCCTCTGGTTTCGTCTCTGGCAACCCTTCTTCAGACTCTCCGTCTATAAAAAATTCCTTCTGGTCCTGGCCAGTTTTCTCTTTGGCTATTTTATCATCGGCCTCCATAGTTATTTCTTCATTAATAAACTTAAACTGGAGTTGAGCTTTGCCTGCGGCGAGGCGAATCATCTCTCGAACATTCTGACCCTACTCGACACTTATATTTTACATGGTGCCATTCTTGTCACTCTAGTCATGGTCTTTCTCAGCATAACGAGTTTTTTGTGTATACGGGCTCTCGTAGACTTTCTTGACCAGATGATCTGCTCTCTGCAAACCCTGCTCAATAAAACAGACAAAAACCAGACCTGTGCCCATGGAACAGAGATACCCGTTATTACCCAGGATAAAATAGGAGAAGTGGCATCACTGGTGAATGGCCTAACAAGCCATATTCGGGATATATCCCTCTTTAGAAGAACCATAGAGGCGGACGAAACGGTTGAAGAGGTATACAACCGACTGGCCTATGTTTTTAAGGAGACTCTCCATCTCAATACATTTATCATCTGGGAAGTCCGGGCCAAGGATGATTCCATAGAAGCCGTCTATACTTGGCCACCAGAGCTTGAACATGAAGCCTGTGAAATGAGCACTTCCAGGATTTGCAGGGCAAGAAGAACCGGTGAAATCATTTCATCGGCCGGATTTCCAAACATCTGTCCCGTCTTTCCGCTATCAGAAGTGATGACCCACACCTGTGTTCCGATGATAGTCTCGGGCAAGGTACTTGGAGTTGTTCAATTCCTGTCACTTTTTGTTGACAGTGAAGAACGAGCTAAAGAACTACGCATCAGCCAGCATCTTGCAGGACTCTACCTTGACGAGGCCCTTCCCGTGCTCCATGCGAAACGTCTTGCCACCAATCTCCATGAAATGGCAACAAAAGATGCTTTAACCGGTCTTTCCAACAGACGATTCCTAGAAACGAATATCAACCCACTGCTTGCCGGGATCAAACGGAGAAACAGTACCCTTGCCATCCTTATGTGCGACCTTGATTTCTTCAAACAGGTCAACGATGAACATGGCCACGATGTTGGGGATGAAGTGTTAAAAACACTAGCCGTAATTATGCAGGACGGAGTTAGAGCCTCGGATATTATTATTCGTTATGGTGGTGAAGAGTTTCTTATTCTGCTCACCGACTGTGAAATGGAAAAAGCAACCAGTGTCGCTGAAAAGATACGAATAGCCGTGGAAGAACAGTTGTTCAGGGTGGAGGACATCAGCATCCGCAAAACGCTCAGCATCGGGGTTTCTGTATATCCCGTGGATGGTGATGGATTCTGGGAATGTGTCAAGCACGCTGACATTGCACTCTACCAGGCAAAAGATACGGGAAGAAACAAAGTAGTTCGTTTTAATCCTTCCATGTGGGAGGGAGATGATTACTAGGTTTGCTGACGCCCCAAAAACCAGTTTTTTAGAGCTTTCCACAAAATAGCTCCAAAGGTTCTGGAAGTTCCTGCTATAAATA
>Ga0307988_1000647_pt1 | contig 23221 bp, 15 predicted proteins | sample EllFjometagen183_FD_203166 | JGI IMG/M metagenome (GOLD analysis project Ga0307988, IMG submission 203166) | Marine microbial communities from Ellis Fjord, Antarctic Ocean - #183 | ecosystem: Environmental > Aquatic > Marine > Unclassified | place: Southern Ocean | collected 2014-10-08 | reverse complement strand
TTGAAAGACAGGCAAAGACTGCCGAAGTGGATGAAGATGAAAATGCCAATGGGAGAAAGTTATTCGAAAGTTAAAAACCTGGTTGACAAACACGGGCTTCATACTATTTGTACAAGCGGAAATTGCCCAAACATTGGCGAATGCTGGAACAGAGGAACTGCAACTTTTATGATTCTGGGAGATATTTGCACCAGGCGTTGTAAATTTTGTGCTGTTAAAAGTGGCAAACCGCTTGCTCCCGATTTAAAAGAGCCTGAAAAATTAGCCGAATCAGTAAAAATAATGGGTCTAAAACATTGTGTAATTACGTCTGTCGATCGTGATGATTTAGACGACCAGGGAGCAGAAATTTGGGCACGCACAATTACCGAGGTAAAACGATTAAATCCTGAAACTAAAATTGAAGTGTTAATTCCTGATTTCAGGGGAAAAACAGAATTAATACAAAAAGTAATTGATGCAAAACCTGAAGTAATTTCTCACAACTTAGAAACTACAGAGCGACTCACCCCTTATATTCGTTTTGCCTCAAAATACCGCAGAAGTTTAGAAGTGATAAAATACATTGCTGATAATTATACTGTGGCAAAATCGGGAATAATGCTTGGCTTGGGCGAAACGCACGAGGAAATTCTACAAACCATGAACGACCTTTTGGAAGCCGGTTGCAAAGTAATGACCATAGGACAATATTTGGCACCTTCGTTAAATCACATGCCAGTTGTAAAATATGTAAAACCCGAAAAATTCGCTGAATACAAAAAAATCGGACTGGAAAAAGGATTTAAATTTGTTGAAAGTTCGCCGCTGGTTAGAAGTTCGTACCGGGCGGAAGAGCATGTAAATGCTTAAGAAAGTACAGAGTAATTAGTAGTTAGTATTTAGTAGAAAGTCGTAAGTAAAAAGAAAAAAGTTCCTACTTTTCGTTCCCCTTTGAAAATGGGGATTCAGGGGGATTGAAAAAATAAGCAGCAAATTCAAATATAAAAGTGGCACAATTTAATTATATCGATTTAGGGATTAAAGATTATAAAGAGTGTTGGGATTTTCAGGAAGAATTATTAAAAGATGTTTCTGATGACAAACGTTCGTCTGGACAACCCTCAGAAAAGAATCATTTTTTATTGGTTGAACATCCACATGTTTACACGCTCGGGAAAAGTGGCGACGAGAAAAATCTATTGGCTCATGGCGACCTGCTCAAAAAAATTAATGCTACATTTTATAAAATTAATCGAGGTGGAGATATTACTTACCACGGCCCGGGGCAATTGGTTGGCTACCCGATACTCGACCTCGAAAATTATAAAATTGGTGTACGCGAATACATCGAAAAAATGGAAGATGCGATTATTGAAACCATTGCCGAATATGGATTATCAGGAGGCAGAAAAAATGGTGCAACCGGAATTTGGTTGGATTTCAAGCACAAAGTTCGCGCCCGAAAAATTTGCGCAATTGGAGTTCGGGTAAGTCGCTTTGTAACCATGCACGGTTTTGCGTTAAACGTAAATACCGATATGCGTTATTTTAACTACATTAATCCTTGCGGTTTTGCAACTTATGGCGTTACTTCCATTCAACAGGAATTAGGAAAAGAAATTTTGATGGATGAGGTGAAAAATTTGATAATGGAAAAATTTAATAAGTTTTATTAATTTCTTTTCGGCACACTTCTTCCATCAGCTTTATATTTTTCAAGCAGTACTTTTAACTCTTCAACTTTCCCGGGATTTTCACCATACAAATTATCTTTCTGCGAAATATCCTCCTTCAAATTATACAATTCTCCAGCGAATGTATTTTCTGAATAACCAAACTGTTCGTTAAACCAATCCGGCACTTTTGAGTGCATTCCACTTTCCGAATCAATTAAAACCCAATCTCCTTTCCGAATTGCATATCTGTCTTTAAACGTGTTTTGAACGGTTGCTTCCCTAATATTTACTGCATCGGGATTTCCCTTTAAATGTGGCAATAAATTATAGCTGTCTTCGGCAGCTACATTTGGAAGTTCAAAACCAATAATTTCAGCAAGGGTTGCCATAATATCAACCTGATTAACTACCTCATCACTAACTTTGCCAGCCTCTATTACACCTGGCCATTTTATTATAAACGGAACGCGATGTCCACCTTCCCAGGTATCGCGTTTTAGTCCACGCAAATTACCGTTGCTTCTATGTTCAAAATTACGAATTCGATCGTATGCATATCTTTCGGGGCCATTATCGGCGGTAAAAATCACAAGTGTATTTTCGGCAAAACCATTTTCTTTAAGTGCTTCTAAAACCTGTCCGGCTGTCCAATCGCTTTGATGCATAAAATCGCCATAACCACCTGCTTCAGTTGTCCCTTGAAATTCTTCAGTTGGAACAATTGGTGCGTGTGGTGACGTCCAGGGAAAATATAAAAAGAAAGGTTCTTTGTTTCCTTTTCGGCTATTAATATATTCCATAGCTTTTTTAGTAAGAATTGGCATAACTTTATCCAGTTGCCAACCTTCGGCCATTGGTCCCGGACGCGCCTCCCACGACCCTTCCATCGTTTCAGGAGTTTCTGTTAAAGGAAGAGTTGGTACAATTACAACATGTTCATTCTCGATCCAGGTGTAGGGAGGAAAATTCGGCACATCGTCGCCAAAATAGTAGTCGAAGCCATGAGAAAGAGGACCTCCGGTTATTGGAGATTTCCAGTCCACTTCTTCAGGTAAATAATATTTTACCTCTCTGTTATACAGTATTTTTCTACCCGAAGGTTCAGCCAGAAAATTCCAGTTCCATCCCAAATGCCACTTCCCAATGCAAGCAGTTGCATAACCTTTTTCCTTTAACATTTCAGGCAACGTTAAACGTTCTTCATTAAACGAAGGTTGTCCAAAAGAATTAACAATCCCATGAAACTTTCTCCAGTGGTAACGACCTGTTAACAGTGCATAACGACTTGGTGTACAAATCCCTGAAGAACTATGTCCATCGGTAAAACGCATTCCTTCTGATGCTAATTCATCCAGGTTGGGTGTTGGTATTTTTGATTCGGGGTTTTGAATACCTAGATCGCCAAATCCCATGTCATCCGCATAAATGATTACAATGTTGGGAAGTTTTGTCTCAGCATTTTCCTTTTTTATTGAACAAGAAGAAAGGAAGATTATTATTGCAAAATAAAAAGGGAACTGTTTCATAGATTCAAAATTTATGGTTTTGTTTCGGTATTAACAAAGCATTCAATTTAAAGAACTGACAACTGTGACTGATCGCTTTCTTAAGGTCGTTCATCAAACTTTTTAACTTTCTGAATAACAAGTGATTCTGCCTGATCGTACATATCGCGAATAAACGGATCGTTAAATGGCATGGTTCGTTCTTCAAACGGCATTGAAGCAACCCGATCAAACAATCTTTCTTTCGCAGCTTTTATGTCTTTTCCATAAATGTGGTACGAATCGGCTTGCCAGTTTAGTCTGCCTAACTTTACAGTTTTTCCGGTTTTCTCGGCAACTCCCACAGCAATTACTTCTTTGTTAAATTGAATAAAACCAAACATGTTCATAAAACTGGCGCCCCACGCGTCGTTACTTCTGAAGCGGATATTGCAATTCAGCCAATAAATTCCATCTTCATCTTCCAAAATACGATACCACAACGACTGCAAACAAGGAGGGTCGTAACAATCGAGATCCAGATTCGGCATCCAGGTTATCATTTGTGCTTGCCGCGTAAAAGGTTGATTAGAAAGTTTATTTATTACACTTTCAATTTGGTCGACTTTAAATGGGCCAGAATCAATTGAAGATCCATTTTGAAGTTCTTTCCAAACGCCGTAATTTTTAATGCGCCCATGGTAAGTATATTCCCAGCGGGTATCTTTTTCGTCGTTTATGTTTTTTACCCAGTGGTCTTTGTAGCCCTTTAATTCCAGTACGTATTCCTTTAAATCATCAATTCCTCCCGGAAATGCCATGTGAATCATCGGGTCGGTTTCCGGCTCTTCAATGGTCAGATTCATTGTACAATCGATACTTTGCGGATCTCCCGGTTTATCGTATTGAGTTTTAAATCGGATTCCTTTTTCGTACAATTCAATTAATGCAGCTTCGTAAGTTTCTGCCAACGATTTTCCGGAAATGGTAATTACGGGAATATTCTTCATTATAAAGAGATTAGATATTCGAATCTTTTAAAGATAGAAAACGAATTGCATCGTTCTAATAATGAATGGTTTTATTTTTCAACAAATAATCAAGCCCGTATTTCTTTTATTTCAATAGTTTCTTATTTTTTTAATAAGTATTCGTTCTCTTCAGAATTAATTTTAAAAACTTTTGTATTTTTGACATCGTTCATTTAAGAAAACAACAACATATATAATCAATAAAAATGGATTCAAATAATAAATCTACCAGAAGAAGGTTCTTGAAGAGTGCCCTTGCAGCGGGTGCAGGAATGACAATTGTTCCGCGCCATGTATTGGGTGGAAATGGTTTTATTGCACCATCAGACCAATTAACAAAAGCAATTATTGGAGTTGGCGGAATGGGACGCGGACACATTCCTTACGAAGGTACACGCGTGGTTGCCATTTGCGATGTTGACAAACTGCATTTGGAGCAAACACAAAATTTAATCGACCACGATGTAAAACAATTCAGTGATTTCAGGGAAGTTTGTCAATTACCCGAAGTTGATATTGTTCACATTGCCACACCTCCACACTGGCATGGAATTATGGCGGTTGAAGCTGCCAAAGCCGGAAAAGATATATGGTGCGAGAAACCAATGACCCGCACAATTGGCGAAGGAAAACGTGTGGTTGAAGCAGTAAATGCACATGGCAGAATGTTTCGTTTAAATACATGGTTCCGGTTTAAAGATAATTTCTACGGACTGGGAACCGACGTGAAACCACTTAAAAAAGTAATCGATAGCGGAATTCTTGGCTGGCCGTTAAAAGTTACAGTGAGCGGAATAACCGGATACAACTGGAAATTTTTCTGGAGTGGGAAACACAACCTGGCAACACAACCCGTTCCTAAAAACCTCGATTACAACATGTGGCTCGGACCAGCACCGTTTAAGCCTTACAACGAACATCGGGTTCATGCAAACTTCCGTGGATATTGGGATTACGACGGCGGTGGATTGGGTGATATGGGACAACATTACCTCGACCCGGTTCAATATCTGTTAGGAAAAGATGATACCAGTCCGGTGAAAATTGAAGTGGATGCGCCACAACAACATTACGACGCAGTTGGCTCATGGAAACGAGTTACCTATACCTACGCCGATGGTTGTCAGATTATTCTCGATGGAGAAAACAAAGACAAAGATGCAGCTTACATTGAAGGGCCGAATGGTAAAATCTATCAGGGTTTTAAATCGGATATTCCAAACCTGCAAAGTTTTATTAAAACATTACCCGAGCCTGAACCACAAATTGGTATTTTCTCCGAGTCGGTTAAAACACGTAAAAAATTCGCTTTAAACGAAATGAACGGATTCCGTTCTGCAACATTGGTAAACCTCGGAATTACTGCAGTTCGCTTAGGTCGAACACTAAATTTCGACCCAGATAAATTGGAGTTTATTAATGACGAAGGTGCGAATCGATTGATTAATCAACCCATGCGTGCACCGTGGAGCATTTAATTTATAATTGATGAATTATTATTTATTATTAAAAAGATGAAAAAAATTATATCACAAATAATAGGAATTCTGGTTTTAGCCATCCTTTCAACCGGAAGTTTTGCTCAAGACAACCGAACACTGGATACAAAAGTTGCCGATGTTTTGGCGCAAATGCCAACCAAAAACCTGGCTCACCGCGACAATGCGATGAATGATTTGCTTGAAATGGGATCCGAAGGATTTCAGAAATTAGTAGCTCTTTTAACGGCTCCGGGAGTTGGCGACGATACCGCTGTACGTTTTGCAATTAACAGTCTGTCTCGTTATGCCAGTCAGTTTGGCAAATGCGAAGCCCGCGCTTTTGCCGAAGACAATATTTTAAAAGCTCTAAAAGAGCAAGAAGATGTTGAGGTGAAAACATTTTTGCTAAACCAATTAAATTTGGTTGCCAGCGGAAAAACCATCCCCGAAATTTCGGGTTATTTAACTGATGCAAAACTTTGCGAGCCCGCTACACAAACACTTTTGTCGCTCGAAATGAAAATTGTTTCCAGAGAATTTATGGCTGCTTTACCTTCTGTTGAAGGAAAAACAAAAGCTACTTTGGTTCGTGCTTTGGGCGAGTTAAAATGCAACGGTTCGTTGAAGCAAATAACATCGCTTGCTAATTCCGACAAGCCATGCATCCAAAAAGTAGTTTTGGCTGCTTTGGCAAATATTGGTTCACCGGGTTCATACAAATTGCTTTTAAAAGCAGCTACCGATGTGGATTTTAAATACGAAGCCACAAATGCAGCCGAGTCATTTTTAACCTACACCAAACGTTTGGGCGAACGCAACGAAATTGAGCTTATGAAAAAAGCTTGTAAAGCGATTTTCAAGGAAAATACATCTGACGACCTTTTACACAACTATTCAACCGCATTGGGTATTTACACCAAATATTTGGGTTACGACGCCACTCCCTTTTTATTGGGCGCAATGGATAACAGCGATAAAGCATTCCGTTATTCAGTACTTAATTTAGCTGAAGAAATTGGTGGAGTTGCCGATACCCGCAAATGGATTGCAAAAGTACCAAACGTTAATGCCGAAACCAAAGCTGAAATTATTTATATGCTTGGAAACCGAGGAGATATTTTAGCAGCCGGTTTTATTAAGGAAAATTTAAGCTCGACATCTGTTGCAGTTCGCGAAGAGGCAGTTGTGGCACTGGCAAAAATAAAAGGAACAGAATCTACTTCAACATTAATTTCACATTTAACAAAAGGAAACGATACGGAAACTACAACGGTTGTTTTAAAGCAACTGCTCGATAAAAGTCATTTAGCTCCTTTGGCAACTCAGCTCGATAAAACGTCGGGTAAAACAAAAGCGGCAGTTATTGAAATTATTGCGGCAAAAGCAGGAACAAATTATTTTAATGAAATACTAACTGCAACTTCATCAAGCGATGGAGATGAAAAAGCAGCCGCATTCGATGCATTAAAAAAAGTATCAACAGAAAAGAATTTAGATGAGTTGATTCAGCTTTTACTATCTGTTGCTGATGAAAATGAAATTAAACAAGTTCAAATGGCAGTTGTAGAAGCTGCTAAAAATGTGGATACTGAAAAACAAAAAGAAGGTAAATTGTTTCAGGCATTAAAATCAACTTCAAAAAAAGAACGAATTATTGCTGTTCTTCCCGAAATTGACGGAGCTGTTGCATTAGAAACGGTAACTGAATATTTTAATACTTCTTCGGGTTCGGTGAAAGAAGCTGCTTTCGAAGCTTTAACAAATTGGAAAAGTTATTCAGCTTCAAAATCGCTTTACGAAATATGTAAAACTACAAGTGGCGAATTTCAAGCAAAAGCATTTTCGAGTTTTGTGAGAATGGTTCGCTCGGCAGATATACCCGATGACCAAAAGTTACTTCAGTACCGGAAAATTATGCCTTTCGCTTCTTCAAATGACGATAAAAACGCCGTAATTTCTTCCATCGGAAATCTGAAAACATTCCTTTCATTAATATACTTGGAAGAATTTTTGAGTGACACAGAACTGGAAGAAGCAACTGCCCGTTCTATTATGAGAATTGCCTTACCGAGTAACAATGAGAACAACGGATTTTCGGGCGAAACTGTAAGAAATTTACTGGTAAAAGCAGAGGCGAAACTTACTGGAGAAGACAGTCAGTACGACAAAATCAACATTAACAATTACCTGACGAACATGCCAAAAGGCGAAGGTTTTGTTTCTATGTTTAATGGTGAAAACTTAGATGGCTGGCAGGGATTGGTAGAAAACCCGATTGCCCGCGCCAAAATGAGTGAAAAAGAATTGGCAAAAAAACAAGCAGAAGCCGACGCGACAGTTCCTGAAAACTGGAGTGTAAAAGATGGTAAAATTGTTTTCAGCGGGAAAGGTCACAATCTTTGTTCGATAAAAGACTATGCCGATTTTGAATTGATTGTTGATTGGCTGATAACCAAAAAGGGTGACAGTGGTTTGTATTTGCGCGGTACGCCGCAGGTTCAAATTTGGGATACTTCACGGGTTGAAGTTGGGGCGCAAGTTGGTTCCGGCGGTTTATACAACAATAATAAAGACAATGTTCGCGACCCACTTTTAGTTGCCGATAATCCGATTGGTGAGTGGAATACTTTCCGAATTACAATGATTGGCGAAAACGTTACCGTTTATTTGAATGGCGAATTGGTAGTTGACAACATTAAAATGGACAATTACTGGAACCGCGAGATTCCAATTTTCGAAACCGGTGCCATTGAATTGCAGGCGCATGGAAACGAGTTGGCTTTCCGAAATATATACGTTCGTGAAATCAACACCAAAGAAATTGGTTTAACTGAAGAAGAAATTACTGAAGGTTTCGAGACACTTTTCAACGGTAAAAATCTAGACGGCTGGCGAGGAAATAAAACCGACTATTATGCCGAAAATGGCGAGTTGGTTGTCAATCCAAAAATGGGTGGCCATGGAAATCTATTCACCGAAAAAGAGTACAGCGACTTTGTTTTCCGCTTCGATTTTCAATTAACTCCGGGCGCAAATAACGGTCTCGGAATTCGTGCTCCACTTGAGGGCGATGCAGCATACATTGCAACAGAATTACAAATTCTTGATAACACTGCTTCCATTTATGCAAACCTTGAAGATTATCAATATCACGGTTCGGCTTATGGAATTATTGCAGCAAAACGCGGATTTTTAAATCCTGTTGGCGAATGGAATTCGGAAGAGGTATTTCTGAAAGGTTCAAAAATAAAAGTAACGCTGAATGGTGAAGTTATTCTGGAAGGCGACCTGGAAGAAGCAAGTAAAAATGGAACACTCGACCACAAAGACCATCCCGGACTAAAACGCGACAAAGGTTATCTCGGATTTTTAGGACACGGTTCGGAATTGAAATTCAGAAATTTAAGGATTAAGGATTTGAGGAAATAAATAGGATTCTTTAAAACATTCGAAGGTCAGACTGAGCGAAATCAAAGTCTCATTTAAGATGCCATCTTTCAATTTTTATGGATTGAGATGGCATCTTTTTTTGCACTAAAAACTCGGAATGGATGAATAAATAAAACTTATCTTTGATATTTAATACAAATCTTAAAACCATGCGACTAAAAAATCTGTTCTTCTTCTTTGTTCTCCTTTTCACAATTTCCTGCCAAAATACCACTGAAAATAAACTTCCAAACGTAGTTGTAATTTTTATTGACGATATGGGCTACGCCGATTTGAGCTGTTTTGGAGCCACCGAATTTGAAACACCAAACCTCGACAAAATGGCCACCGAAGGAATGCGTTTTACCAACTTCTACTCTTCAACCGGTGTTTGTAGTGCCTCGCGAGCTTCGTTAATGACAGGCTGTTATTGCGACCGCGTAAGTGTTCGGGGTGCTTACGGGCCGCAATCAAAAGAGGGGCTTAATCCGAATGAAACAACAATTGCCGAAATGCTAAAACCTCTCGGATACAAAACTGCTATTTTTGGGAAATGGCATTTAGGTCGTCCCAAAGAATTTCTTCCCTTGCAACAAGGTTTCGATGAGTATTTTGGGATACCATATTCAAACGATATGTGGCCAGTGGATTACGATGGAATTGCGGTAAAAAACAAGAAAGTTATAACTAAACCACATAAAAGAGAATATCCTCCTCTTCCTTTGCTTGAAGGAAATGAAAAAGTAAAAGAGGTTTGGACTCTTGAAGAACAAGGCGAACTGACGACACTTTACACCGAGCGAGCTGTAGATTTTATCAATAGAAACAAAGAGAATCCGTTCTTTTTGTATGTTCCGCACTCTATGGTTCATGTACCAATTGCGGTTTCCGAAAAATTTGAAGGGAAAAGTAAACAGGGTTTATACGGCGATGTGGTGATGGAAGTAGATTGGTCGGTTGGAGAAATTGTAAAAGCCTTGAAAGCGAATGGCATTGATGAAAATACCTTGGTAATATTCACGTCTGACAATGGCCCGTGGATGAATTACGGAAACCATGCAGGTTTGGCAACTCCGCTGCGCGAAGGAAAAGGTTCGGTTTGGGAAGGTGGACATCGCGAGCCTTGTGTAATGTGGTGGCCAGGCAAAATTGAGGCAGGCAAAACAATAGATAAATTGGCTTCAACTATTGATGTATTACCAACCATTGCAGAGATTACCGGAGCAACTTTGCCTGAGAAAAAAATTGATGGCATCAGCTTTTTACCCATTCTAAATGGAGAAGATGTAACTACACGCGATGAATTTTGGTGTTATTATGGCGGCGGTTTACGTGCCATTCGAAAAGGCGATTGGAAACTTTATTTTCCGCACACTTACCGTTCATATTTAGATGTTGAACCCGGCATGGACGGTTTTCCCGGGCCGTATAATCCCACAACACTAACAAAAATCGAATTATACAACCTTAAAAACGATATCTCCGAATCGACTGATGTCGCCGCTGAAAATCCCGAAGTGGTCGAGCAGCTTACAAAAATTGGAGAACAAGCCAGAAAAGAATTAGGAGATAATCTTACAAAAGTTGTGGGAGAAGAAGTTCGTGAACCGGGTAGAATTTTATAAATTCTTTTAGTTTATTAAGGATGTTGAAAATCAAAAAATACGATAGTATTTCTATACATATATTTTTGTTGGGGATATTACTTGTTGTCTCTTCAATAATAGATGCTCAAACTTCTGTTATCAAAAACAAAGTGATAAAAAGAGTTCCAAGCGAAGCCAATCAGGGAGTTGCTGTTGACGAGAATTATTACTATGCCATTAGCAATTTAAAAATTACTAAACACGATAAAACAACTGATAAACTAATAGAAAGCTGGCAAGCAGATACAAATAACAAAGCGTTTGAGCATTTTAAGCACATGAACAGCGGAACCGTAATTGATGGTAAATTATATGTTGCACATTCGAGATACAGCAGCGACCCAAATTTTAATACAATTGAAATCTGGAATGTGAAAGGGAAACTACTGAATCACGAAAAAACAATTTCGATGCCACGAAAACACGGTTCATTAACCTGGATCGATAAAGATTGGGATGATTTTTGGTGGATGTGTTTTGCTGTTTATGGCGAGGGAGTTAACAAAAACACGAAACTGGTGAAATATCAATATAATAATAAAGAGTTTGTTGAATTGAAAAGCTGGTATTTCCCAAATGAAGTAATTAAAAACTGGGGGGAGATGAGCTGCTCGGGAGGTTCGTGGGGGCCTGATAAAAAATTGTACACAACCGGACATGACCATGCAAAAGCTTTTGTTTTAGAAGTAGATGAAAACGATAAATTGAAATTTGTTAGAACAGAATCCAACGTTGGGTTTTACGGTCAAGCCATCGCCTGGGACAGGTTTTCAGTTGAACCAATGCTTTGGGGAATAGTTAAAAGAAAATTTGTTACGGCTACAATTATTCCTAAAAAATAAGAAATGAAGGTTGATTTTTTTTAGAAAGAGATATTAAAAAGCCGCTTCAGAAAAATTCTGAAGCGGCTTTTTAAATATAATTGGTTGATTTTTATAAACTATCAATCGCATTTAAATCTTCAAATGCTGCTTTCATACGAGCAATTAAAGACTCTTCACCTTTTCTTACCCAGGCGCGAGGATCGTAGAATTTTTTGTTTGGTTTATCAGCTCCATCAGGATTACCAATTTGTCCTTGCAAATAATCGTGGTTTGCAGCTTCAAAAGCACGAACACCATCCCAGTACGCCCATTGTGTATCGGTGTCGATATTCATTTTAATTACACCATAACCAATTGCTTCGCGAATTTCTTCCAATGTAGAACCCGAACCTCCGTGGAATACAAAGTTTACAGGAAGTGCTTCGGATAAACCGTGTTTTTTAACAATGTATTTTTGTGAGTTATCTAAAATTTTAGGAGTAAGTTTTACGTTGCCTGGTTTGTAAACACCATGAACATTACCAAAAGAAGCGGCAATTGTAAAATTTGGAGAAACTTTGCTCAGCTCTTCGTATGCATAGCAAACTTCTTCCGGCTGAGTATAAAGTTTAGATGCATCAACATCGCTGTTATCAACACCATCTTCTTCGCCACCTGTAATTCCCAATTCAATTTCCAGTGTCATCCCCATTTTAGCCATTCTCTCTAAATATCTTTTGCTGATTTCGATATTCTCTTCAATCGGCTCTTCAGAAAGGTCAAGCATGTGCGAGCTAAACAATGATTTTCCGGTTTCAGCAAAGTTTTTTTCACTTGCGTCTAACAATCCGTCAATCCATGGTAATAGTTTTTTAGCAGCGTGGTCGGTGTGTAAAATAACGCGAACGCCATAAGCTTCGGCTAAAGTATGAATGTGTTTTGCTCCAGCAACAGCACCTAAAATTCCGGCTTCGTGACCGTCTAGTTTTAAACCTTTACCAGCGTTAAAAACTGCTCCGCCATTCGAAAACTGAATCATAACCGGAGCATTAACCATTTTGGCTGCTTCCATAATTGCGTTTACAGAAGACGAACCAACTACGTTTACCGCAGGAATTGCAAACTTATTTTCTTTTGCTACTTGAAAGATAAATTGTAAGTCGGATCCGGTTACAACACCCGGCTTAACATTTTCAGCTATTTTACCCATAATTATATATTTATTTTGATTTGTTACTTTTTTTGTTCTCTGCGAAATTACGATTTCAATATTGTGCATGCAAAAAACTGCTGTTAACGAAGATTAAATTCTTTATTATTTAATATTTAGAGGTCTGAAATTTAAATGATTTCGGTTGTACGATGAGTACTCATTAAAAATTAGTCGTAATTGTTTTTCATCCTTTTTTAATTACCTAAAAAGAGCAACTCTCTCTAAAAAATCTTAAAATGCTATTCAAACATTTCAGATTACTTCAAAACCACTATCTTCGCAACGATTAAAAATTTAGCTTTTAACATTTCATAGAAATTTTGGACAAATGAAGAGATATAATCTGTTTAATAATGTATTCGGTTGGGTGAGTTTTTTAATTGCCGCCGTTGTTTATTTGTTAACCATAGAACCAACTGTTAGTTTTTGGGATTGTGGCGAATTTATTACTACATCGTTTAAATTTGAAGTAGGCCATCCTCCGGGAGCACCTATCTTTATGATCATTGGACGATTTTTCACACTGTTTGGTGGCCCCGAAAATGCAGCCAAATTAATAAATGCATTATCTGGTTTGGCAAGTGCGTTCACCATAATGTTTTTATTCTGGACCATTACGCATCTGGCAAAAAAGTTGGTTTCTATTAAAAACGAAATTTCTTTGGGACAAACTATTGCAATTATTGCAAGCGGATTTGTTGGTGCTTTGGCTTATACATTTTCCGACACATTTTGGTTCTCGGCTGTTGAAGGGGAAGTTTATGCAACTTCGTCGTTAATGACCGCCATTGTTTTTTGGGCTATTTTGAAATGGGAAAATGTGGCAAACGAACCAAATGCAAACCGTTGGTTAATATTTATTGCATACATTATCGGACTTTCAATTGGAGTTCACTTGTTGAATCTGCTTGCTATTCCTGCCATTGTTTTTGTCTATTATTTCAAAAAATACGAAGTAACAAAAAAAGGAGTTATAACGGCTTTTGTAACATCGGTGGTTATTCTCGGAATTATTATGTACGGAATTATTCCCGGAGTTGTAACCGTTGCTTCGTGGTTCGAATTGCTGTTTGTTAATTCCTTCGGATTACCATTCCACTCGGGAATGATATTTTACATAATGGTTTTAATTGCTGCAATTGTTTATGGAATTTGGTACACAAGCAAAAAACAAAAAGTAGTTTGGAACACTATTATTCTTGTTGTTACGGTAATATTAATAGGTTACTCATCTTTTGCTTTAATTATAATTCGTTCGTCTGCCCAACCACCAATGGATCAAAACAATCCGAACGATGCCTTTTCACTTTTAAGCTATCTTAATCGAGAACAATATGGCGACAATCCACTTTTTTACGGACATTTCTACGATTCTCCGTTAAATGCACAGAACCGTTATTCTGAAGGAAAAGCAATTTATTCTCAAATTGACGGTAAATACATTATTACAAACCATAGAGTTGTTCCAAATTACGATGATAAATTTAACATGCTGTTTCCAAGAATGTGGAGCACAATGGAAGCCTCGCATGCCGATGATTACGCTGAATGGGGAGGAATTAAAGGATCTCGAATTCAGCATGTAAATGAACGAGGTGAAAATGAAGTAATCATCAAACCAACTTTTTCCGAAAATCTGCGATTCTTCTTCAGTTATCATGTAAATCACATGTATTGGAGGTATTTTATGTGGAATTTCGTAGGTCGTCAAAACGACATTCAAAGTCATGGAAGCGTATTAAATGGAAACTGGTTAAGCGGGGTAAAATTTATCGACGAAGTACGTTTGGGTGATCAAGACAATTTACCTGAAAAATTAGCCAACAATAAAGCACGAAACAGTTATTATTTCTTACCATTAATTTTAGGACTGCTCGGAATTATAATTCAGTACAAAAAAGGGAAAAAAGGATTATGGGTAGTATTTCTTATGTTTTTTATGACCGGAATTGCCATCGTTATTTATCTAAATCAATATCCACATCAACCACGCGAACGTGATTATGCATATGCAGGTTCATTTTATGCTTTTGCAATTTGGATGGGCTTAGGAGTTTTGGCCATTTCTGAAGGATTAAAAAAATATTTGCCCGAAGTTGTTTCAGCAGGAATTGCCGGAATAGTTACTCTAATTCTTGTACCTGGTATTTTAGCTACTGAAAACTGGGACGACCACGATCGTTCGGAGCGATTCACAGCCCGCGATTTTGGCGCCAATTACCTGAAAACCTGTCAACCAAATAGTATTTTATTTACCAATGGCGACAACGACACTTTCCCGCTGTGGTACAATCAGGAGGTAGAAGGAGTTCGCACCGATGTTCGTGTTTGTAATTTAAGCTATTTACAAACCGATTGGTACATTAACCAAATGCGTTTGCAATCCTACGAATCGGCACCGGTTCCTTACACACTTACTCCCGAAAAATACAGACAGGGAACGCGAGATATTGTTTATTTAATGGACAATCCGAGAATTACCCGGGAAACGGTTGGACTAAAAGAGGCGATTAATTTTATTGCCGACGATAATCCTGCTACAAAATTACAGCAAGCAGATAATGCATCATATATTCCTAAAAAAACAATAAGTTTTAAAATAGACAAAGAAGCAGTTATTAGAAATAAAGTGGTTGCTCCGGAAGATTATGACAAAATTGTAGATACCATTACAATAGATCTTACCGACAGAAATTATATTTCAAAAGACGAAATGATGATTCTCGACTTATTAGCTACAAATAATTGGGAACGTCCTATTTATTGGGCAATCACAGTTGGTCGGAATAAGTATTTAAACTTACAGGATTATTTTCAGGTTGAAGGTTTTGCGTTTCGCTTTGTGCCAATAAAATCAGCCAGTTCTTCACAACAATTACAATATGGAAGAGTTGCCACCGATTTAATGTACGATAATCTGATGAATAAATTTGAATGGGGTGGCATGAACAATCCGGACATTTATATCGATGAAAATAACCGACGAATGATGACCAATATTCGAAACAGTTTTAATCGATTGGCTACAGCATTAATTTCTGAAGGCAAAAATGAAAAAGCAATTGAGGTTATCGACCATTGTTTTGATTTAGTCCCGCTGGATATTGTTCCTCCCGAATATTTTGCAACCGAACTTGCAAATACCTATTATGCCGCCGGGGCAAAAGAAAAGGGCAAAGAAATTCTTGACCATGCATTAAATTTGTTCGATGATGAATTATCTTATTATTTTTCGATGGATACAAAATTTCTGGAAACAAAAAGTGTGAATGAAGAGATTCAACGGAATTTATTTTACATACAACGGATGGAGCGGGCAGCTCGAAGTAGTGGAGATACTGAATTTGCCGAAAAAATTAGCGAGGTGTTTCAATCTCATATTGGCCGATTTACTAATGGATAAAATATAAAGCTTATTTTTAAAAATGCCGGTTCGATGAATTCATCAAACCGGCATTTTTTGTGCGATGTTAAATTCTTCAATTCATTGCAAATTTGTGTTTGAATAAAAATGAATAAAAAGTTATCTTCGCTAAAAATCAATTTACTTGGCAAAAAAAGAAACAAGTCCAAAAGTTTCAGGACGAGTTCAATTTTACACAATAAAAAAATAATACAAATGAATATTCTGATTATTGGTTCAGGTGGAAGGGAACACGCTTTAGGATGGAAAATAAAACAAAGCAACAAGCTCGAAAAGCTATTTTTTGCACCGGGTAATGCAGGAACAGCAGAACTTGGTACAAACATCGAAACAAGTGTGTCGGACTTTCAAAACATAAAAAAACTTGTACTCGAAAATAAAATTGATTTGATGTTGGTTGGTCCCGAAGTTCCATTAGTTGAAGGATTAAGCGACTTTTTTGCTGAGGATAAGGAATTAAAATCGGTTGGTGTTGTTGGTCCCAAAAAATTGGGTGCTCAACTTGAAGGCAGCAAAGATTTTGCCAAAGAATTTATGGTACGAAACAACATTCCAACTGCAAAATATATAAGTGTAACTTCAGAAAATTTAGAAGCTGGGTTCGAGTTTTTGGAAACAATGACTGCACCTTATGTTTTAAAAGCTGACGGATTAGCCGCAGGAAAAGGAGTACTTATTATTAACTCTTTAGAAGAAACAAAAAATTCGCTGCAAAAAATGTTGGCAGGTCAGTTTGGCGAAGCCAGCAGCAAAGTTGTAATTGAAGAATTTTTAAGCGGAGTTGAAGTTTCGGTTTTTGTTTTAACCGACGGCAAATCCTATAAAATTTTACCCGAAGCCAAAGATTACAAACGAATTGGCGAAGGCGATTCCGGTTTAAACACCGGTGGTATGGGAGCGATTTCACCCGTTCCGTTTGCAGATGTTGAATTCATGGATAAAGTTGAAAAACAAATTATACAACCCACAATTTCAGGACTTCAGAAGGAAAACATTGATTATAAAGGTTTTGTATTTCTGGGCTTAATAAATGTAAATAATAATCCATTTGTAATTGAATACAATGTTCGAATGGGTGACCCGGAAACTGAAGCTGTTATGTTGCGCATAAAATCAGATTTTGTTGATTTATTGGAAGGTGCAGCTAGCGGAACGCTGCATGAAAAAACAATTGAATTCGATACAAGAACTGCTGTTACGGTAATGTTAGTTTCGGGAGGTTACCCGGAAAGTTACGAAAAAGGAAAAGTTATTACAGGAACCGAAAAAACTAAAAACAGTATAATTTTCCACGCAGGAACAAAAGTTGACGGCAAAAATGTTGTAACTGCCGGCGGACGTGTAATTTCTGTAAGTTCGTACGGAATGAATACAAAAGAAGCACTCGAAACTTCGTATAAAAATGCTGAAATTATTCAATTCGAAAAAAAATATTTCCGCAAAGATTTAGGCTTTGATTTATAAAAAAAGTACACATTAAAATGATTCTTCGAACCTTAAAATCGAACCGATCTATAAACCTCATACTGTTTCCGGTTTTTGGGATTTTGCTTTGGTTAAAAAGTTTGGTTCAGCCATTTTCGTATGAATTTTTTACCGGTGAGAGCAATAACATTTTGTTTGTACCAATAAATAATATATTTGGCGACCTCCTTTTTTTTAGGGTTTTGTTTTCGCTAATTTTCGTAGTCTTTTTTGCATTTGTAGTTCAGCAATTTAACGATCGATACCTTTTTATTCGTGTACGCACCAAACTTCCGGCAACCCTTTTTGTAATTATTGTTGGCGGATTTACAGGTTTACACACGCTGCATCCGGTTTATCCGGCATCTATTTTTCTTTTATTTGCTATTTATTTTCTGTTTTCAACATTAGGAAAAACAAAACCTTACTCTAGTATTTTCAACACTGGTTTTCTTTTGGGAATTGGTTCTCTTTTCTACTTTAATCTTGTTGTTCTGTTTCCCGCTTTTCTGATTGGCATTACCATTTTAATTAAAAATAGCAAGTGGCGCGAATATGTGATTCTGCTAATGGGTTTTTTATTGCCTTTTATTTTTGCAATTAGTTATGCTGTTTTAAGCGAACAAACTCTTGAAATACTAAAAACCTTCGAAGAAAACATCATCACTCCGGTAAATCATTTCCGCACCAATATTCCTTTACACTTGTTGCTAACTTATCTAATATTATTAACACTTGCCGGAAGCATTAAAATCCTGCAACAATACGATTCTAAAAAAGTTAGTACCCGCAAATATTTCACAATTTTCTTTGTACTTTTTGTTTTTTCAATGATAAGTTTTGCATTCATTCCGGCAACATCGCAAGAAATGTTGGTAATAATTGCAATTCCCGTAACTTATCTAATTTCAAATTATTTTGTTTTTATGAAAAGTAGATTTTGGGGTGAACTTCTTTTCGCACTGCTACTTGCAATAGTTATTTTTATGCAGTTTTCCGATAAACTAATTTTGAATGGATAAGAATCGTCCAACACTTGCTATTTACGGAATTCAAGATCGCGAGAATTACAAATATCCATTGTACGTACACGACCACAACCTGGCAATTATGCAAAACGGGAAAGTGGATTATTTTGTGCAACAAGAACGAATTTCAAGACTAAAACGCGACAATAGTTTACACATTCATTTAAAGGATATTCTCAAAGAAAAAAAACTTTTAGATGCAGACTACGACCTTGTTTTTGTAGATAATGTTGTGGGGCGCGCCTTTCTTAGTCGATTTGGAGATGCCCGATTCGAAGCCCCTTTAAACTCTGAGTTATCTGTTGATTTAGAAAAAGGAAAATGTTGGTGGTTTGGCAAAGAAAAAGAAGCCTTTGTTTTAAATCACGAATTGGCACATATTTTTTCATGCATCCCGTTTTTTGGGATGTTTAAAGAAAATAGTCTCTTAATTCATTTCGATGGTGGTGCCAGTTTAAGTAATTTTTCAGCCGCTTTATTTAAGAATGGAAAATTAAATTGGATTGAATATCATTGGGATTTAAAACAATACTCGGCCATTTATAATGCAAATGCTTTGGTGTTTTCTATTCTGGGGGCAAAATTAAATGAACAAAACGCCGTACCCGGCAAATTTATGGGTTTTGCAGGTTTGGGAAAGTCTCGTCCTGAAATAGAAATCTGGCTTAAGCAAAACAATTGCTTTCAAGATATTTGGGGGGAAACATCACTTTTTTTCGAAAAAGTAAAATCCGACTGGCAAATTGAACTTCGTTCTTTTGATCAAAAGAACAGGTTTATTCAGGATGTTGCAGCAACTTTGCAAGATGTTTTCGTTCAGCAAATTCTGAATAAATTAAAAGCACTTGCTGAAGAAACCGGTGCCGAAAATTTGTATTATACCGGAGGCTCGGCATTAAATATTGTGGCAAATACTAAAATTGCAAACAGTAATTTATTTAAAAATGTTTTTATCCCACCCTGCACCGAAGATTCGGGTTTAGCTTTGGGTGCAGCAGCTTTTGTTGAGTGGAAAAAACACGGCAATATTGGAATTCACACACCCTATTTAAATAATTGGGGAATCGAAAACTATTCAGCTTTCTATTCGGGAAAAACCATAAAATTGGTGGCAGAGAATTTAATTCAAAATAAAATAATTGGCGTTTGTAATGGATTCGGTGAGGCCGGCCCGCGTGCTTTGGGAAACCGAAGTATTTTAGCATTAGCAAATTCAAAAGGCTTATCGAAGAAATTAAGTGTTGAAAAAAAAGGTCGGGAATGGTATCGACCGCTTGCTCCAATTGCCTTGGAAAAAAACACAAAATACTTTACCGGATTAGAAAAGGTTCATCCACTTTCAAAATATATGTTGCTCGATTTCTCCGTTCTTCCCGAAAATCAAAAAGAAATTCAAGGAGCCATTCATACCGACAGGACAGCTCGTTTCCAAACTATATTTGAAAAAAATGACAATCCGTTTCTGTTCGATTTACTTCAGCATCTTGACAAGAATTATAATGTAAAAGCGTTAATAAATACTTCCTTTAATTCGCAAGGCGAACCTATTGTTCACACGGAGCAGGACGCATTAAAATCTGCTAATAAAATGAAATTAGACGGAATTATTTTAAACGGAGAGTTTCAATTATTGTAATTCCTTTAAAAACTATTAACTAATTTTGCACGCAACTGTTTATTATCAAAACTGTAATAATGGCAACAATTTTAAATATAGAAACATCAACCGAAGTTTGCTCCGTTACAATTTCGAAAAACGGAAAGCTCTTATTTATGAAAGAGACTCAGGAAGGGTTAAACCACGCGCAGTTTTTAACCGTATTTATTGAAGAACTTTTAGCTGAAAATAATTTTAACTTGAGCCAGTTAGATGCGGTTGCCGTAAGCAAAGGTCCGGGTTCGTACACCGGATTGCGCATTGGTGTTTCTGTTGCAAAAGGTTTGTGCTACGGGCTCGACATTCCTCTTATTGCAGTTAATTCATTGGAAATTATGGGAAAATACGCTGCGAAATCTTTAATTCAATATTCAAATGAAAAAGTATTTTTTTGTCCAATGATTGATGCCCGGCGAATGGAAGTTTATACGGCTTTGTATAATTCTGTGGGTGAGGAGATAAAACCGGTTTCCGCAGAAATTATTAAAGACGATTTTTTATTAGAGTATTTAAACGATTCTAAAGTTTTATTTTTTGGAAACGGAGCTGAAAAATGCAAATCTCAAATTACACATCCAAACGCTATTTTCCAGGGGCCTGAAAAAACTTCGGCACTGTTTATGCAAATTCTTACTGAAGTAAAATACAACAAAAAGGAATTTGAAAACGTTGCATACTTCGAACCGTTCTATTTAAAAAATTTTGTAGCAACCATACCAAAAAATAAGATTATCAGATGAAAAAGAGCCTAATTATATTTCTTTCTGTTTTTTTGCTGACACAAAGCATTTCAGCAAAAGAAAAGAGAATTCACTTTAATCTGAAATATGGTTTTATAAAAGGAGGTGAAGCAGAAATGATAATTATTGATACAATTTTTGATGGCAAACCTGCTATTAGTTATTGTTTTAAAGGGGTTACAACCGGTTTAACAAATACAATTTACGGTGTAAACGACACATACACAACTATTGTTGATGCCAAAACAAATCTTCCGCTAAAAGCAATTCGGGATATTAAAGAGAACAAATATCGCTGGTATAACGAAACCTATTTTTATCATGACAAAGATTCGTTAAACAGTAAACGAACCGGATGGCGTAAAATGCCGGGAAATATGGTCGATATAATTTCATCGTTTTTTTATTTTGTGCGAGAGTACGATATGGAAAAAATGAAGGCAAATGAGATAACAGAACTCACTTCGTTTCATGCCGATAAAATTGATACCATTGCAATAAAATACATAGGAAAAGAAAAAATTAAAACCAGACTGGGAGAGAAGGAAACCTATGTTCTCGTTCCGTCGGTTGATAAAGGAAAACTATTAATGAGTTCCGATGGATTGAGATTTTTTATTGCGAAAGATGGTGAAATACCGGTTATGCTGGAATTTGATTTGAAAATAGGTGTCTTGAAGGCCGTTCTTAAAAGTTACAAAATAGATGGTGTCGAGCAGGTTAAAAAGTAGTGCTGTATAAAACCTCAGCAAATTTTCTCCGAATAGCTTGGTATTAAACTATTTAATTATTTTTGCATTTTATAACTAAGAAAAAGATTACACATGGCTTCAACATCGGATTTCAAAAACGGATTCTGTTTTATTTTTAAAGGAGATATTTATACAATAAAAAGTTTCCTTCATGTAAAACCTGGCAAAGGTCCGGCTTTTGTTCGCACAAAACTTAGAAACGTAAAAACTGGTCGTATTATTGAAAACACTTTCAACTCGGGGGTTAAAGTAGATGAGGTTCGTGTTGAGCGCCGACCCTACCAATTTCTTTACAAAGACGATATGGGATTGAACATAATGAATACTGAAAATTACGAGCAAATTTCTATTCCTGAAGAGATGGTAGAAAACGCCGATTTAATGAAAGAAGGTCAGGTTATTGAAATTAATTTTCATGCGGACGAGGAAATGCCTTTAACTGCTGAAATGCCTGCTGCTGTTGAATTATTGGTTACTTATACAATTGAAGGAGAAAAGGGCAACACTGCAAGTTCAACTGCATTAAAACCTGCAACGGTTGAAACTGGTGCTGAAATTATGGTTCCAATGTTTATTAACGAAGGCGATGTAATTAAAGTTGATTCTAAAGAAAGAACTTATAGTGAACGAGTGAAAAAATAAAAAATTACATTCTATATTATTTATCCGGGCAATATCAGTCCGGATTTTTTTGTGCTTCGTTTTGGCTACGCGAATAAATATCTATAGCAACTATCATCGCAGTAAAACCCCAAAAGGGAACGGAAAGTTTGTCGGTATCTAAAAAGTTATTTAGGAAACCATGCATATAATAAGTAACTAAACTAACGAGTGCAGTTAAAACAAAAGCTTTTAAACGAGTATCTTTTAATCTTGAATAAGTATTTACTGCTGTGTAAATTACTACACCGATAATTAAAAGATAAGTAAGAAGTCCCAAAACACCCGATTCGGAAAGTGATCCCAAATACTCGCTGTGCGCATTTCCTCCATCGGCAGAGTTGGTACTAATTATTGTACGGTCTTTTCTTAATTGATAAGGTGCGTATTTAAACATGTAAGTTCCCGGGCCGAATCCAAAAATTGGTTTGTCGGTAAACATACGAATTGCACAACTCCACCGGTTAATTCTTTCCAGGTTTGAAGCATCGGTTGTTATATTCGACATGGATGAAATATGAGTCATCATATTTGCCGACGACTGCTCAGAGTTTTTTTCTAAACTCATTAAAATTTGAGTTTGAAATAAAAAGAACAAGGTAATAATAGAGACAAAAGTTATAAAAATTGGTTTGAATCTAATTTTCAGTTTAAGCATTCCCCAAACACCCAGCGCAATTATTATACTTAACCACGCTGCCCTACTATACGACAAAATAAAACCTAAAAAGAAAATGCCTAAAATGCCCAA
>Ga0307988_1000646_pt1 | contig 23247 bp, 16 predicted proteins | sample EllFjometagen183_FD_203166 | JGI IMG/M metagenome (GOLD analysis project Ga0307988, IMG submission 203166) | Marine microbial communities from Ellis Fjord, Antarctic Ocean - #183 | ecosystem: Environmental > Aquatic > Marine > Unclassified | place: Southern Ocean | collected 2014-10-08 | reverse complement strand
ATGATAGCCAACCATAATGGGATTGGCTCATTAAGTATAATGAAACAGGATCAAAAAGATTTTAAATTCACAGCCTTAAGAAAAGAAGTAAAAAAAGCTAATCAAATTAAGGAACTTTACTTATATTGCAGGGAATTCATACCAACTCTGGAAATATCCGGAAACTGTATTCAATATTACTGTGAACTTACAGAACAGTTTGACGTATTCAGAACAAGGAAACTATCTAAATGGCAAAAACATCTTCACTGTTTATGTTTTATTTATTATCGCTATCAGCAGTTTATGGATAACCTGATTGTCAGTTACCAGTTCCATGTACATGAAATTTTAAATGGAGCAAGAAGACATATTAAAATCAAGAGAGCTGAACATGGAGCATCTTTATCAGCAAGCTGGCCAAAAGTTTCTAAAATATTAAGACTTATTCCTTCTGATACAATATCTCCTGAAACTCAATATAGGGAGTTTCAGCAAAGAGCATTTAGTATTTTACCTCAAAGTGAATATGAAAAGCTGGCTGATTTTATGGATGGAACTGCTTTTGATAGAGAAAAAGAAAGATGGTCTTTTTTCAGTGAAAGTTCAAGAAGTATAGCACTATATTTAAGGCCAATTCTTTTGTGTGTAAACTTTGAGTACCATGCAGAAAATAAAATACTTCCTAAATTAATATCTTTATTAAAAGGACATTTGGGGAAAAATAAGCCGATATCTGAATTTTTAACGACAAATGAAGACCTTGACATACCGGAAGATATTGTACAATACATGCTTAAAACTGATGCTGATCGGGATGGAAAACAATACATTGATCCCGCAAAACTTGAGTTTTATATATACAGAAGAATGTTTTATGCCCTGGATCATGGTACTCTTTACTGCAATGACAGTGTTTCTTTCAGAAATTTAGAGATTGACCTTGTTTCAGATGAAACATTAGGCAGAGCAGAAGAAATAGCTTCAGAATTTGGCTATCCTAAAATTCCTGTATATTGCAGGGAGCGACTTGATAAACTGGAGCAGGAACTGCATGAAAGCTGGATGATAACAAATAAGAACATAATTGATGGTATAAACAATGGTATTGTTATTGAAGAGAAAGATAGTAAAAAGGTATGGCATTTAACATATGAGGCAAAGGAAAAACCGGAAGAAGATTCATTTTTTAAAAACCTTGCACAGATAGAGATAGCATCAATAATTCAATATGTAGCTGAGAAGATTAATTTATGGTCAGCATTTATACATATAAAACCAAAATATTCGAAACAAAAGCCAAACAATCTTGCAGTTCAGGCCGGGTTTCTTAGTGATGCATTTGGGTTTGGAATAAAACGAATGTCTCAAATGTGCGATATAGATTATAATGTCCTTGATTCCAATCATGCAAACTTCATAAGAATAGAAACATTGAAAAAAGGAAGCTCTTTAGCCGCAAATTATTTCTATAATCTTCAATTATTTGAAGCGTATAATATCGAAGAAAATAAAGTCTATGGAGATATTGACGGTCAAAGATTTGAAACGAAAAGAAGTACTATTAAATCAAGAAACTCATTAAAGTATTTTGGAATGAATAAAGGTGTTTCAATTCAAAGCATGATCGTAAATAATATCCCTGTCAATTCGCATGCAATTGGCTCAGAACATGAAAGCCATTTCCTTTTTGATTTAGTAAAAGGAAATCAGACTGATATACCTGTTCATAAGATAACTGGAGATAATCATACTGTAAACAAACTCAACTTTCTTGCTCTTGATGCAATTGATGTTCAGTTTATGCCTGCATTTAATGTTAAAGCACAATCAGAAAAGCTTTACTGTACAAGAAATATAGACTTATACAATGGGCTGATTAGTCCCAAAAGTAAAGTAAACTTAAATTTAATTAGAAGAGAAGAAAGAAATATCATTAAGGTATTGCTATCACTTATTCTTCAGGATAATACACAAAGTACAATAATAAGAAAACTTTCTTCACATAAACGTTACAGTAGATTAAAGTCGGCCTTATGGGAATATGATAAAATATTCAGTACTATCCACACATTAAATTTAATAAACAATCAAACATTAAGGCAAAATATTAAAACCTCCAGAAATAGAGCAGAGGCATATCACCAGCAGCAGAGGATGATAAGAAAAATATATGACGGCATGCTTAAAGGTAAAAAGATAGTTGAGAATGAATTACAAACCCAGGCAACAAGACTTGTTGCAAATTGTGTAATTGTTTATAATGCTATTTTAATTAACAGCTTATATTTGATGCTTATAGATAGGCATGGTAAAGATAAAGCAAGAAAAATTATAAGCAGAATATCTCCCATTGCCTGGAGCCATATTATTTTTACTGGAAAGTATAGTTTCAAAAGCAGCACAAAGAATATTGATATGCAAGGTATAATAAATCAAATTGAAAAAATCTATTCAAATAGCCTCGAATTGCAATAAAAAACGACGCAAAATGGAGCTTCTTCTGGATACCCCCATGAGGGCAGCTTAAGGCTTAAAAACATTCTTTCTGACGATATATGGACTAACTATTTAATCATTCCCTTATGTAATTTAATTATATGTTATGTGCTTATATATTTTGTTCCTGCAACAAAAATATTTCTATTGGCTACATGGTTGTTATATATAATCAGTTTTGCTATAAAAGAAATTACTTCTTATAACATGAAATTAGATATAATTGACAGTCGAATCAGAACCGAATTTATGCAAACGGCAATACAGACAGGTAATGCAGAGCAAAGTTGCGGGGTAACTTCAATATTCTCAGCTGGCAGTGAAGAAAACAGCAGAGAATTAGCTGATCTTGTTAATTCAAGGATTAATAAAGATTTAGATATTGATAATCAAAAAATAAATATATTTAAGAATAATGGAAAGAATTAATTATGTATCAGCACGTATCTAACGCACTACCGAAGCCGAGTAAATTACAAGTTACAATTATAGCACTAATTTGTATTATATTTTTTATTATTTCATATATCAATGTACCGAAACCGTCAGTTATAGAAACAGCTGCAATTGTAACTGAACAAATAAAAGAAGAGATTACAGCAGAGCTGCCTAACACTATGGAGAATGATTATTATGATAATTATATGTCCAGCCGATATGCTAATTTAACCTTTAAAAAATATGTTTATCCTGTTAACTTTCAGAATTTTGTTAAGCAGCATTCAAACTCTGATTTGATTAATCTATATAGCAAAGGATTAGCAGATTTCAGACTTATGGGTGATTATGTTTTATTAAAGGTTATCAGAAATTCAGGATTCAGCAGAAACGGTATTACTTTAGTTTTTCAATCAATCAATGCACCTTACAAAGGCAGTGCCTATTTAACTTCAAATGCTCCTGAAATGACAGGAATTATCTATTATCAATTATGTATGAGTAATAATGATGAAAATGCAGCATTGCAGCAGATTGCCGATGCAGACGGTTTAAATATTAAATTTGACCAAAAAAATGCACCTTTGATAATTAGTACAGAGGGCGGTTGTATACACGTTGTTAATGATATTGATACAGATATTTTGAAGATTGATAACATTACACTTAAAACAATAAGGCTGGGGGATAGAACACAGCTGTTACAACAGCAAAAATCATTAGAGAAAAGAATAAAAAACTCTCAAAGCTCAGATATTGACGATCTAGAATCACAACTAGACTCAGTTAACCGTGAACTTTCAGAATTACTATTAAAGGATTCAAAACAATGAAAAAAGTAATTTTATCATTGCTTATACTGGTTTCTGCAGGATGCATATTTGCAACAGAATTTAAAGCACCTGCAAACTATGAAACCGCACCCCCTAAATATTTTATGAGCGGTTATTTCCCAGCTGGAACATATTTGTCAGTGTCAGATATAGCAGCACTTAAAACAGGCGAATATTCAGCAGATAACAAATACTATGATAATGCCTCAGAATTTAAGGCCGTTAAAAAAATTAATAAACATATATATCAAGTCGAGATATCAGACGGCATAGATATAGGCGGCATGATTGGAGGATTATTTAGTAAAGCTGATTTTGCAGCACCAATTTATTATGTTTGTTTTCCTGCTGATCTTCCTAGAAAATTCAATATCAAAAACTACGAATTTCCATTTGATAAGAAAAATCCTTTATTAATTTATTATGTAATTAACAATTCAAACGCAACCCTTACAGACGAAGAAAAAGAAAAAACACCTTTATATATATGTTATTTTAAATATTTGGGATTCGTTAAATATGGATATAAACGTTACCCATTTTAACAAAAACAATCAAATGCCAGGACAAATTGTTCCTGGCATTTATATATTTTGAAAGAATTATGAATAAATGTACAATAATTACAGGACAGGGCAGCGGAAACTACTCAGAAAAACATCTAGTTTCTAATGACTATTATAATGAAAATGAACAGGTTCAGGGTAGATTTTACGGAAAGCTACAGGAAGATTTTAATTTAAACCGTGAAATAACTCAACAGGAAAAAAAAGAAATATTTGAACAGTTATATAATAATATTAATCCAGAAACAGGTAATAAATTAAGACCTCGAAACAGTCCAAACAAGGGCTATGATCTTACAATGTCAGTTCCTAAAGGTGCAAGTTTGCTTTATACTCTCGTCGGAGATGAGCGTATAAAGGAATCCTTTGAACGTTCTTTAGAAAAGACACTTAAATACATAGAAGATAACCAGACTTTCTGCCGTGATAATTCAGAATATAAAAAAGAAGCTAATATTCAAACTGGCAATATTCTAGCTGATGTCTATATACATGAAAACAGCCGAAATCTTGACCCTCAGTTACACGCTCACGCTTTTATTTTTAACGCTACTAAAGACCCTGTATCAGGTGAATTCAGAGCAGTTAAACACTTTGAAATCACAAGGAGATTAAAAGAATCTTCACGTTATTTTGAAAATGAATTAGCTAAAGAAATGCAGTCTTTAGGATATAAAACTTATACAACTTATGATGAAAAAGGTAAAGTTAAATCATGGGAAATAGAAGGTATTTCTAATAGAACACTAGATAAATTTTCTTCACGGTCAAAGACAGTAAAAGAAGCAGCAGCCGAATTTTTAGAAGTAAACGGTAGAGAACCAACGCATAAAGAACTTGATACAATCAAACTTGAAACACGGGCTAATAAATTAACAAAGACAAGCAGGGAAGAAATCAAGGGAAATAATATTAAAAGGCTTTCTGAACAGGAAAAAAAAGATCTTTCTAACGTTTTTGAAAATGCTAAAGGTCAAAATAAAAGGATAAACGGCAGCGATCATATACAAATGGGCAAAGAAATAGAAGCTGTTGATTATGCTCTTGAACATCTCACAGAAAGAAAATCAGTTATAACTGATACACAGCTTAAAACTGAAATTTATGAAAATTATGCTGGTTATATTGATGAAAATAAATTAATAGAAGTAATCAGAAATAATGAAAAAATTGTAAATTTAGGTGACGGTAGATATACAACAAAAGAAATTATAAAAGAAGAGGAAACAGCCGTTAAATCAGTAGAAGAGGGTAAAAATAAATTTGCAGCTGCAAATCCTGACTATACTCCTTTTACTTCAAAACAGAATATTCTAGATGAAACTCAAAACGGTTTTGATTATGCAGAACAGCGTAAAGCTGTTACTGAAATACTAAACAGTAAAGATCAGATTATTGTTTTTTGCGGTGTTGCTGGAACTGGTAAAACAACCGCACTTGAAGAATTAGAAAAAGGCTATCAGCAGACAGGAACAAAAACATTTTATTTCGCTCCTACCACCACCGCAACAGCTGGCTTGAGTGATGAAGTATTACATTCAGACGGTACGGATAATGAAGATATAGCACATACGGCTGCAAGTTTATTAATGAAAGCTAAAGCTGGTAAACTTGATGAATATGAGAATTCAGTATTAATAATAGATGAAGCTGGTTTATTAAGCACAAGACAGGGTGCTGCAATAATTGAAGCTGCTAAGGTTACTAATTCAAGGGTTGTATTAGTAGGGGATATTCTACAGCATAAGAGTGTGGAACGCGGCGATTTTCAACGGGTAATTGAACAAAATACAGATGTTAGGACAGTAACGCTTGAAAATATTCGCAGACAAAAAGGAACATCCGAAGCTCACGGGCTGGAAATGAGAGACATAGCAAAAGATTTTGCCAAAGGCGACACACTTACAGGGCTGGATAAATTAAACAGAAAAGGCATGATTGAAGAGCATGGAAAAGACTATATAGCTAAAGGTGTTAATGAATATATGAGATTAACCGAAAATGGCACAAATTTAAACGATACATTGATTGTAACAACAACAAATAAGGAAGTTGACCAAATCAATAATAATGTTCGTTACAGAATGGAAAAGGCTGGAAATATAAACAGCAGCACAAGCATAGTTAAAGAAGCTTTTAGATCAAATAACTGGACTAAGGCAGAACTTAAGAATTTAGATAAATATAAGTCGGGACAGATTATTTATTTTAATTCAAAGTCAGGAGAAAACAAGAAAAACAGTGCCTCAAAAATTATTGAAGTAGATAAAAGAAATAATTGTATAATTCTTGAAAACGGAAATAAAGTTTGGGTTAAAAAATCATTTGAAAAGTTCACAGTAGGAAGAGAACAGCAAATTAAATTAGCAAAAGGTGATCAGGTAAGACTTACAGCTAACGACAAAATAGACAATGTAAAAATAATGAACGGCGATATTTGCAGAGTTAGCTCTACAGATAGAGACGGAAACATTATAGTTCAGAAATTCAATGATAAAAATAAAATGCTTTATGAAGTAAAAATAGACAAAAATAATAAAGCAATTGATTATGGCTATGTTGATACTTCTCAGAAAGCACAGGGAAAAGGAAAGAGGCACGTTTTAAATATTGCAGGTAAAAGCGGTAAGGCTCAGGCTTATGTAGATTTTACACGTATGAAAGAAACATTTAAAACATTTACAAATAAAAAAGATACATTTATTTCTTCTGTTCATAAATCTAAAGATCGTGAATTATATCATGATATAAAAAAGAAATGGGAAAAACAGGGTAAAGAAACAAAGAAGCCTAAAGTTAAACAAAAAATTGAATTAAAATCTAAATCGCTGGATATGCTTAAACGTACTCCCGACAAACAGAAAGAGATTATTAAAGATTTTCAGCAGAAACAGACTAAAATAAAATATTATAAACAGAAAATTAAGCATCTGGATATAAAAGATAAAACTCAGAGCAATGAACGGCCACCTAAAGAAAAACAAATTAATAATAATCATCAACTACAGAAATATTTCAAAGGTAAGAAACAGGAGAAACAGCTTAATAAAGAAATCACTAAAGAACAAATACGTTAAATTAAGTCAAGAAGTGAATAGTTTTAGATTTTCAGGAGATAGAAAAATATGCAGTTTGACAAAGGGCACAGCGTTGGAAATTTTTTATTAATTGGTGAAAAAAGCTTTTTCACCTTAATACATGAGGACGGAAGAACTAGGAGTTTTTCATATAGTGGTGTTATTGATATTGATAGAACTGGTAACGGTGCTAACATGATAATTAATCATACAAGTACAAAAATAGTAATAAATGGCTCAGGGTTGGAATTGGTTCAAAAATATCTCATTGATGAAACTTTATTAGCTGCTTATGAAAATAAACCAATTCAGGACGACGATAACAAAATTAATATAATCACAGAGATATTCTATGTAGATGAAGAACATCAAGAAAATTAATAAAGAGAGATGTAAGTAATATCAAAAAATAAAAGGATTTTATAAATGGATAATAAACAAAAAGATAGAATTATTGAAATACTTAATAACTGGTATAATGATAAAAGTTTGAGTTTTAAAAATACGGAAGCATTTAAGCAGCCAGATATGAAAAAATTCAATGATGATATAACAGCATTTGTGAATGATAAGTTTTCTGTTATTAATGATCTTAAGAAAAATTGGAATAACGAAAATATAGCCAAATTAGAAAGAATATGTGAAAGTAACTTAGAAAACTTTGTTCCTGAATGGCGGAAACAGGCAGAAGAAATTTTAAAGATATTGAAAGCTAATTAATAAGGTAAAAAAATGAAACAGAATACCAAGGAACTGTATTTTTTCAATTTATTATTCCTGTGAATCAGTATTAGTTTGTGAGTTGATTTTATTTAGTTCTTTCTGTAATCTCTCAATTTCATTTTCTTTCTTATCAATTGTATTTGATTGATTGACTGTAAGCTTATTATTTGTATCTTTGATTTCTTTAATCAGAACAGAATAAGTTTTTTTAGTATCGATTAACTGATCCTTTAATATTTCAACTTCCTTCTGATGACTGGAAGTTAAATTAGTTACTTCTTTCTGATAGTTGGATGAAAGGTTTCTGACTTCTTTCTGATGATTTGCTGAAATATCTACAATCTTAGATTTCTGATTATTTATTAGTTCCAGTTTATATTCTTTGAATAAATAATAACTGATAAAACCTAGAAAAATAAAAAGGATGATAAAGCCTATTGTGATGTATAAAGGGAGATATGATTTTTTATAAATCAACTGTTCAATTTGTTTATCTTTTGTTTTTATTTGCTCTATTTGAGCTTTGATGGTTTCTGAATTATAAGCTATCTGCATAGCTTCTTTTTTATGTTTAGTCTCTTCTCCTTTTATCTTTTGTTCATCATTGATAAAAGGATAATTTTCTTTTATAAAATTTATATTTATATATGATTTACCTTTATCTTTTTTAAAAGCATTAGTGTTATTTTTGTGTTCAGAACACCAACGTCTTATTGTTATTCCGCTTTTTCCTGTATAATAAGTTGCTTCTGTTACAGTGATCCAGTCATTAATCATAATTATATCTTTATTTTATCATACTTTTATCATACTTTTATCATACTTTTATCATTATTTTAAGGTGTTTATAGAAATAAATCAACAGTAGAAGCAATATAAATTTATTGAATATATTTAATTGTCGAAATGACAAGAAAATATTATAATTAAAGTTGTAATTATATAAGGTGATATTATTTTAATATAAAGATAATTGCCGAATTGACAATAATGTAAAATAAGGTTGTAAAATGAAAGCTGATTATTATAAAGTTTATTTAGAAAAACTGACTAAAATAGTCGATTATGTGAAAGAACACGGGGAAGTGCAGCACTGTATAAATAAATCAGATTATAAGGTTGATGAACACGGTTATATTAATTTTGATAAATATATCAGAGAAATTAATTATCTGAAATTATCTGAGTATGACAAAGTTAAAATCATGGCTGATGATCTGGCTGAATACTTCTTTAAAAATAATCCCAAAGCTAAAGCTCTACCGTTCAATCACCCTCATTTTTTAGAGTTTCCGAGCATTGTTACGGTAACAAAAAATACTGCTTACAAGTCGTTTAAAATCAACTCAGAGAGTGAAAAGATTTTGACTCTGAATGTCATTGAACGAACTAGAAAAAATAAAGAATTTATTGCAGATTTACAGGAACATTACAGCAAATATACAGTAGTAAATGAATTTACTGAAGACGGCTTAATATATTTTCAGGTTGAATCTAAAGATTTATTATTTATGCTCAATGAAGAATCCAGTACTTTAACCTGTAGACTGTTCACTGGACACGCTTACAGACTTTATTGCAGAGGCACTGGACAAGAACGGGTCAGATATGGGTTTATGATCTGTTGTGAAAAATTTACGATTCAGGAGCAGACAGCAAGAATTTCACCACCTAAAAAATTAAAGAAAATTGAACATGATTTATTGTTATTAGCTGATTTAGAAGTTAATAACAATAAATAATTGGTAATTCGTCAATTAAATACAATCGTAAGAAATTTTCATATTTCTTATAATTGGGGTAGAGTGAGAGCATTCGTGTCAGAATTTAATGTTTTTAGCTACAAATCCAAAAATCAAAGACATTTTTAACTATAAAAACGTGGAGTGATAAAAACTAATTAATTAGATATCTTTGATGCTAAAGTCTGATAAGTTTAATTAATATCTATGGCGATTTACTACGATTTGTTTAAATTCATCTCAATTATAAGTCAAAATATTCATACTACTTTAAATACTTCATTGATCTGCCAGAAGATAAAAAAACTGAACTGCGAAATACTTACCCAAGGGGAATATGTTTTTTTCAATATCAGAAATAAAAAGTGTATTATGTAGTAGAGAAAAATATAAAGATAATTACCATAATTAGAATTATGCAGTTACTTTGATTGCAAACATTATAGAAATTAGTTATGTTTAATTAGGATGTGTTAGGAACAAATATTTAAAAAGGAATGTATTATGCCTGAACCTTACAGGTCTTTAAATGAAATAGCTGACTATTTAGGCTTAAAACCAGATACTATATACAAATGGGTGGCAAAGAAATATAAAAATATTCCTGCTCATAAGGTTGGTCGTCTATGGAAGTTCAAAATAAGTGAAATCGATAAATGGGTAAAGTGTAAATAACTAACAAATATGTATTAGGATTTATTAGCGATTTTATGGCAGCGTAAGTTCTTAAATTTATTGAGGGTTTAATTGTGATAAAAAGTTTTAATAATAGAACCGAAAAGGTTGGTGATGACCTTAAGAATAATGTAAAAAAAGACAGTAAAATAGATATTGCTGCCGGTATATTTTCTATTTATGGTTATGAGTGCTTAAAGAAAGAACTTAACAAAGTAGAGCAATTAAGATTTATATTTACAGACCCAACCTTCATTGAATTAGATAAAGAAAGAAGAGAACAAAAACAATTCCAAATTAATTCTAATAATCGGAAAAAAGCAATAAGTGGATCTCCCTTTGAAATAAATTTGAAAAATGAATTAAAGGGAAAAGCTATTGCAAAGGAATGCAAAAAATGGATAGAAAGTAAAGTACAATTTAAAACCAATACTGGTAATAAATATATTCAACCACATATGAATTTAGATAATAATGATCAGAGCTTAGTTTATACAGGAATAAATGAATTTAGCAGTGCTGGAATGGGATATGAAAAAGATAATACTTTATTGAATCAGGTAATTAAAACTGATGATTTTGAAACAACAAAACAATATCTGTCAAGTTTCAATGAAATTTGGAAAGACGAGAAAGTATTAAAAGATGTCACTAATGAAGTTGCGGGTTATATCGCAGACTTATATAAAGAAAATTCTCCCGAATTTGTCTATTATTTAACTTTGTATAATATATTCAGTGAATTTTTAGAAGATGTTTCTGAGGATGAACTTGCTAATGAAAGAACAGGTTTTAAAGATTCTGCTATTTGGAATAAGCTCTATGATTTTCAGCGTGATGCTGTTCTAGGGATTATCAATAAGTTGGAACGAAATAATGGTTGTATACTTGCTGATAGTGTAGGCCTCGGGAAAACTTTTTCTGCATTAGGAGTTATTAAATATTATCAGGAAAGAAACAGGACTGTTCTTGTGTTATGCCCCAAAAAACTGGGTGATAACTGGCAGACATTTTTGAATAACTATGAAGACAACCCTTTAATTAAAGATCGCTTTAACTATGATGTATTGTTCCATACAGATTTATCAAGAAATAGGGGTGAATCCAATGGAATTGATCTGTCTCGAGTAAATTGGGGAAATTACGATCTGGTTGTAATAGACGAATCTCATAATTTTAGAAATAATGCCCCTCGAAAAGACAAAGTAACACGTTATCAAAAGCTACTCTATGACGTTATGAAAGCTGGTGTAAAAACTAAAGTACTAATGCTTTCGGCAACTCCTGTAAATAATAAATTTAACGATTTAAAAAACCAAATAGCTCTTGCTTATGAAGGTAATACTGGTGAGATCGATGACAAAATGGGTATTAGTAAATCCATAGACACTATTTTAAAAAATTCACAAAAAGTTTTTAATGATTGGGCGAAACTTCCAATTGAAGAGAGAACAAGTCAGGAGTTATTGAGACGTTTAAATACAAACTTTGATTTTTTTAAACTCTTAGATAGTGTAACAATTGCCAGAAGTAGAAAACATATAGAAAAATATTATGACATTGACAAAATAGGCAAATTCCCAAATAGACTAAAACCAATCACACATAGAGCTGATATTACTGAACTCCCCGATTTTCTTAATATTACCGACTTATATAAAGAACTCTCCAGATTGAATATGTCAATTTATTCACCGTTTGAATACATTCTGGAAAGTAAAAAAAAGTTTTATAGTGAATTGTACGACACTTCTATTAGTGAAGGTGGCAGTTTTAAACAATCACAACGAGAAAAAAGCTTACAAAATCTAATGAGAGTTAATTTGTTAAAAAGGCTTGAGAGCTCTGTTGACTCTTTCAGAATAACATTAAATAAATTTATTAAAAAAACAGATAATATCTTAAATAAAATTGATGACTTTGAGAAAAACGGAAAAGGAACTTATACAGATATTGAAGAAGTGGATGAGATAAACTTAGATGTAGAAAGTGATGATTGGCTAAGTGAAGAATTTAGTATTGGTGAAAAAATTAAAATTAATATAGCCGACATGAATACTACTGGTTGGAAGACAGACCTACTGTCAGATTTTAACATTACTAAAAAGTTACTTGCAGAAATGAAAAAAGTAACTCCTACTCACGATAAGAAACTACAAGATTTAAAAGAAGTTATTAAAAGAAAAATAGCATCCCCAATTAATAATGACAATAAAAAAATTCTAATATTTAGTGCCTTTGCTGATACAGTTAACTATTTATTCGAAAATTTGGCTAACTACAACAAGAAAAACTTCAACTTAGAATCGGCTAAAATTACTGGTTCAAATCAAAACAAAACTACTCTTAAGATCAACAATGCATTTAATAATATCCTGATAAATTTCTCCCCACTTTCCAAGGAGCGTAGAGATAAAAATGCACCTGAAATAGATATTTTAATTGCAACTGACTGTATTTCTGAAGGACAGAACTTACAGGACTGTGATACTTTAGTAAACTATGATATTCATTGGAACCCAGTTCGCATTATACAACGTTTTGGCAGGATAGATAGGATAGGTTCCAGGAATAAAGATATTCAGCTCATCAACTTTTGGCCGCAGCTTTCTCTTGATGATTACATAAACCTGAAGAGAAGAGTTGAAAGTAAAATGTTTATGGTGGATGTTACCGCAACTGGAGAAGATAATGTATTAACAAACAAATCTTCAGATCTTCTTTTCAGAAAGAAGCAACTAGAAAGATTACAGGAAGAAGTAGTTGATATTGAGGAGATGGGCTCAGGAGTTTCTATCACCGACTTGGGACTAAATGATTACCGTATGGATTTGGTTAATTACATCAATAAAAACGGATCTTTAGAGAGTGTCCCAAATGGTGTGCACTCTGTATGTATGAAAGATCTGAAAAATGGGATTGATGAAGGAGTAATTTTTGTGCTAAAAAATATAAACAGTGACGTTAATATTGACAATACTAATCAACTTCATCCCTTTTACCTTGTATACTTGCAAAAAAATGGAGAAATTCTATCCAATCATCTGAATGTAAAAAGCACTCTGGATACACTGCGTTCAATATCTAAAGGAAGAGAAGAGCCAATAAAAGAGGTATATAAACTTTTTAATAGTGAAACAGAAGATGGCAACAACATGGATGAATACTCGGAACTGCTTAATAAGTCTATAGAGTCTATTTTGAATGTAAAAGATGAAAGTGATGTTGACAGTCTTTTTTCATCGGGTGGCACTTCAGCTCTTGTTAATAATATTAAAGGTCTTGAAGATTTTGAGCTGCTAACTTTTATTGTAGTGAAATAATTATGGAATTTAAATTACCAACTAGTACTTTTGTAAACAAATTTATAGCTAAGACTAAATTCTATGAACGTGTGAATCTAAGTTCTAAACTTCAGAATGAATTTGTAAGTAAAATTCAGAAAATAACATGGAAATACAAACTTGCGGAAGATACAATTGGGATCTCTAAAACTCAAAGTGTTACAGAAATACAAATATTTGAAATCGAATTAAAAACACAGGTTATTCCGAAGAATGTTTTAAAGGTGATTGATAATTCAATCCCATATCAAATACTCTATATTTTTACATATCATAATCATTTTGCGTATGGTATAACCTTAAAGAATCAAAACAGTGCTAAAGAATACTATTTTTCCGAATGGGATGAAGATATTGATTTTAATTTTATCGGTATAGATTTAGAAAAAGTTTATCAGAAACTGATTAAAGCTTTCATTACAGAAGAAGCAAAAACTTATGAAAATTTTGATGATGCTATAGCAGTGGACCTAAAAATTAAAACCCTTAAAAAAGAAATATTATCATTGGAATCCAAAATTAGAAAAGAGAATCAGTTTAACCGAAAAGTGGAACTGAATAAATCATTACTGAATAAAAAAAAGCAGCTTAATATAATTAAAGAGGATTTGAGATAATGGAAAAACTTAAAATGCAGACTCCTAATATAACTGAGAAAAATATAGAACAGATTGCAAAGATATTTCCAAATGTTATAGCAGAAAAAAAAGACGAAGATGGCAATCTTAAAAAGGCTGTAGATTTTGTTCTATTAAAACAGGTTCTATCTGATGTTCTGGTTGAAGGAGATGATGAAAGATACCGTCTTGACTGGCCCGGAAAAAAAGCCTCATTACTTAAAGCCAATACTCCAATAAGTAAAACTTTAAGACCTGTTGTTGAAGATAGTGTTGATTTTGAAAATACCGAAAACCTTTTTATCGAAGGTGATAACTTTGAAGTGTTGAAGATTCTACAGGAGTCTTATCTTGGCAAAATCAAAATGATTTATATTGATCCTCCATACAATACAGGCAAAGATTTTATCTATAAAGATGATTTTAAGGTAAGCAAAGAAGAGTTTGATGAAGAAATTGGAGCTGTAGATAATGAGGGTGGAAAACTTTTTAAGAATACAGACACAAATGGCAGATTTCATTCTGACTGGCTTTCTATGATGTATGAAAGACTTTTAGTAGCTAGAGATCTATTAAAAGAGGATGGAGTAATTTTTATAAGTATTGATGATGGTGAACAGTCAAATTTAATGAAAGTTTGCGATGAGGTCTTTGGGGAATATAATTTCATTGCTGATGCAATATGGCGTTCGAAAGATAACAGCAATAATGATGCAAAAAGATTTTCATTGGATCATAATCACACATTAATTTATTCGAAGAATAGTGAGTGGCAACCCAATAAGCTTTCGGACGATTCAAAACGAACACATTTTAAGAACCCAGATAACGATCCTCGGGGACCTTACTTTGATGGTAACCCTCTGAACTCACCAAACTATAGAGAGAATTTAATATATGATTTAGTTACACCTTCAGGAAAAACAATTTCTCCTCCCAAAAATGGTTGGCGTTGGTCGCAGAAGTTAATGAAAGAAAAGATTAGTACTTGTGAAATTAGGTTTACTAATAATGAAACTTCCATAAGAAGACGGACTTATTTGGCAGATATGAAGGGATTACCTCCATCTAGTTTATGGATAGATCTCAATAAAACTGGTCATAATAGGCAAGCAAAATATGAATTATTGAAGCTGATACCTGATGATGCATTCAGTACTCCAAAACCAATCAAGTTAGTTAAGTATATTTTAGAATTGTCAACGTGTAAAGAGAATGACATTGTAATGGACTTTTTCTCAGGTTCTGCAACAACATCACATGCTGTGATGCAGCTAAATTCAGAAGATGATGGCAATCGTAAATTTATAATGGTACAACTTCCTGAAGAATGTGATGAAAAATTAGAAGCATATAAAGCTGGCTATAAAACTATAGCTGAAATTGGGAAAGAACGGATACGTAGAGCAGGTAAGAAAATATTAGAGGAAGTAGCTTCAAAAGAATCAAAAACTGAACCTGACTTGTTTTCTGATAGTTCCACAGAAGAAAAGAGTAAGCTTGATATTGGTTTTAGAGTGTATAAAACAGATTCTAGTAATATGAAAGATGTGCATTATCATCCCAATGAATTAGATCAGAAGGATTTGTTTGAATCACTTAGTAATATAAAAGAAGACAGAAGCCCGGAAGATTTACTAACTCAGGTTATTCTTGATTTAGGGCTGGAACTATCCCTTCCAATTGAAAAAAAAGAAATATCTGGTAATACAGTTTTTATAGTTCAGTCCAATGCTCTAGTCGCCTGTTTTGATAAAAATATAAATTTCGACATTATTGATGAAATAGCTGAATTAAAACCTTTTAAAGTAGTGTTTCGTGATGATTGTTTTAAAGATGACAAAGACAGAATAAATGTTGAAGAAAGATTCAAAAGACTTTCTCCTGAAACAGTAATTACAGTCCTATAGGAGAAAAATCATGAAATTCAAATTTAAAAATCAGCAATATCAGGCAGATGCATCTGATGCTGTTGTTAATTGTTTTCTTGGGCAAACTAAAGGATTTCGCAAGGAAGTTACTGAACGAAGAGAAATATTTACTTTTGAAATTTTTTCAAATAAAAAACTTGAGCTCAGCCCAAGCGACTTACTAAAGAATATTCAGGATGTTCAAAAAGATCAAGGGCTAAAAACAAGTAGTAAACTTGATGGATTAAACTATACAGTTGAAATGGAAACAGGTACAGGCAAAACTTATGTTTATACTAAGACCATTTATGAATTAAACAGGGAATATGGATGGAGTAAGTTTATTGTAATGGTTCCTTCAGTGGCTATCCGTGAAGGAGTTCATAAATCACTTGAAATTACAGCAGAACATTTTCAAGAACAATATGGTAAAAAGATAAGATTTTTTATTTATAATACTAAAAATAAGTCTAATCTTGTTAATATAAAAAACTTTGGAAATACTTCTAATATTGAAGTAATAATTATCAATTATCAGGCTTTTAATGTCCAGGAAAAAGGAAAAGTCCTTAGATCAGAAGCTGCTCGTAAAATTTATCAAAAACTAGATGCATTGCAATCAGAAAGACCTATTGACATTATTAAAAGAGCTAGACCTATTCTTATAATAGACGAACCTCAGAAGTTTGGTGCAAAAGCTGAGAAAGCCTTAAATGCGTTTTATCCATTATTTATTCTTCGATATTCTGCAACTCATAAAAAAGAATACAATAAAGTTTATATGCTCGATGCCATTGATGCCTATAATCAAAAACTTGTAAAAAAAATTAATGTGAAAGGCATAGAAGTTGTTGGGAACAGTGGAACAAATAGCTATTTGTACTTAGACAGTATTAATATAAGTAAAGACAAATATCCTACAGCCAACATAGAGCTTGAAAAAAACCATGTAACAGGTCCTAAAAAAACAATATGTAAAATTTCTGAAAAAAGCGATCTGTATCAACTTTCAGGAGAATTGATACAGTACAAAGGTTTTATAGTTAAAGAAATTAATGGATTAAAGAATAAAGTAACATTTACCAGAGGAATTGAAATATATACAGGTCAGAGTGTAGGTGACGTAGATAAAGAACATGTAAGACGTATACAAATCAGAGAAGCTATTAGATCTCATATTGAAAAAGAAAAGATAATGTATGAAAAAGGAATCAAGGTTCTTTCGCTCTTTTTTATTGATGAGGTAGCTAAGTATAAAAAATATGACACCGAAAATAATAGTGTTAATGGTGAATATGCTGATATTTTTGAAAAAGAATATGAAATAGCTGTGCAACAGCAGGAATTATTTAATAAAGAATACTATGACTATATTAACAAATATCCAGCTAAGAAAATTCATAATGGTTATTTTTCCATTGATAAAAAAGGGAAAATAATTGATTCAAAAGAAAAAAGAGGAGAAGGTGGGAGTGATGATGTAAATGCTTATGATTTAATCATGAAGAATAAAGAAAAACTTTTAAGCTTCAAAGAACCCACACGCTTCATCTTTTCTCACTCTGCACTCCGTGAAGGCTGGGATAATCCAAACATATTCCAAATATGTACTTTAAAACATAGTCAGTCAAATATAAGCAAGAGACAGGAAATAGGTAGAGGGTTACGAATTTGTGTCGATAAAAATGGAGAAAGAATGGATAGTTCTATTCTTGATTCTCAGTTTTTTGATTATAACACCTTAACTGTCATAGCTAGTGAATCCTATGATAATTTTGCAAAAGTTCTCCAAAAAGAAATAGTTGATTCGTTATCTGAACGTCCTGTAGAACTTACTCCTGAAGTACTTGTTGATAGGGTTATAAAAAATGCTAAAGGAGATAAATTTATATTTAATTCTAAATCTGCTACGCAACTAATAATGGATTTTAATGAAAATGGCTATATTGATAGTGATTTGAAATTAACAGATAAACTTATTGAAGATATTGAAAAAGACCAAGTAATACTTCCTGATGGATTAAAAAACTTTAAGGAGGGTGTGTATAGCCTAATGAAAGGCATTCACACTACTGCTAACTTTAAAGCTACAGAGAATGACAAGGCAAATAATATCAGTGAAGCCATTTTGAAACCAAACGATAATTTTGCCAAAAAAGAATTTCAGGAATTGTGGAATAAAATCAAAGTTAAGACTTTATTTGAAGTTGATTTTGATAGTGATGAACTTATTTCAAAAAGTATTGATTCTGTAGATAAAAACTTAAGGGTTAAAAAAATACTTGTAAATATAACTACGGGTGAACAAAAAGATAAAATTGATGAAGATAGCCTGAAAAAAGGCACCAGTATGACGAAACAAAAAAATATAACTGAAAGAGCTGAATCTATACTTGGTGCTGTTAAATATGATTTGATTGGAGAAATAACAAAAGGGGCAAAGCTTACCAGAAAGACGGTAGTAAGTATTCTACAGGGATTAAAACTTGATACTTTTGAAAACTTCAAAAGCAATCCTGAAAATTTTATAAAGGAAGTTATAAGATTAATCAATAATGAAAAAGCAGCAACATTAATAAATAATATCACCTATTCCAAAACAGATAAAACGTACACTGATGAAGTTTTTACCGTAAATAATTTTAAAGGATCATTGGGAGATAATATATTAAAAGTTAAAAAGCATGTATATGACTATGTAAAAACAGATTCAAAAGTAGAACGAAAATTTGCAGAGGAATTGGAAGCGGGAGAAATAGCTGTTTATGCAAAATTACCTAGTGGTTTTAAAATCCCGACACCAGTAGGCAATTATAATCCTGACTGGGCTATTGTCTTTGATAAGGAAGATGTGAAGTATGTTTATTTTATTGCTGAAACAAAAGGCAGTATGGAAAGTTTCCAGCGCAGAGGTATTGAAAATAAAAAAATAGACTATGCCAAAAAGCATTTTGAAGCTCTTGGTCACTCTGATATTAAATATGATGTCATTACAACATACCAAGACTTAAAAGATAAGGTTATGTAATTATTTATAATTTGTTAAGGTATTTATTATGAAACCTATAAATTCATTTGTTGAATGTGGGGTTTCCTGTCCAAAAGCACGGAATTTTTGACAGCATAATTTAAATGATTGTTATTCAACTGTTTGCAATGCAAAATTGATTTTGATTGAATATTTCAATTTTAAATTTAGTCTCTACTTTTAGATTAGATGTTTTCAAAGAGTTCACTAAAACGGTGGTTTTATATAACCATGTGTAAATATTATGTTTGTATATAAGAAACTGTTTATTATTGTGGTTAATAAAAACTAAGTTCAATTAAGGCGTTTTCTGTACTTTAGAAAAATCGTACTTTTGGAGAGAAAACCCAATATACAAACCTGTATGGTTGAAGCCCAAGTCTTGCTTGATTTAGTATTTGTCATGTTGCAAGAAGTCTATATATTGAAGCTTTTGAAAGATTATATTTACTTTTTAACTGGGATATCGTCATGCCAGCTTCTTTGTCCTTTTTCATGTCTGTGAATTGTTGCTGATTTAATTTTGATTTGACTCCAAACTTAGTGCCCTTCTCCTGGGCTTTTCTAATACCTTCTGCTTGTCGCTCTTTCCTGAGTTCATTCTCAAATTCTGCGATACTGCCAAGAACTGATAACCAGGACTCCACACGAATGTTTAATCGCATAAAAAAAAGTCCTTTTAGGATTCCATCCTATATGTCATATATGGAGAACATAACAGGTTTTGTTGTATTATAAATTTGGTTAACTTTACAGCTTATAAGAAAGAGAAAATCCGACACTGATTTTTTAATTTTTGGTGGGTATTTTCTTGATACTATAATGTATATAATAATAGACTTTTCATTTTCTTCAATAATCCCATCAGCCTGTATGAGTTCTAAAAGAAGCTTTAAGTCATTTCTGCGGTTATTGTATAAGGTTCTGAATAGAGGCAGCATAAAGTAGATAACATTCCTTGATATTATTTTAATAACATCCATATATGTTTTCTGCATAAAATCAAGTTTTCTATAATTTTCTCCAATAATTTTGTTCCGCCTGGATATATATTCAGATTTCATTTCTATTTCTTTGTCGATACTGTCTATTTTAATTTTAATTTCTTTTTGTTTTTCTAGATTTCTATTCAAAACCTTTATTTTATTTCTTTTATCAGTCGCCAATTTATTTTTAAGTTTCTTTTTTACTCTTGTTAATTCTACTAATTTTTCTGTTTCATCACGCTTATTTGCACAGTCAATACTACTGTCTGTTTCATTAATTAATCTGCATATCTCACATTCAGAAATATTCTTTTTCTCAATATATTCCTCACGTTTTACCATTAGAAAGCCAAGTTCTTTTCTAAGTCTGATTCTTTCAGAACACAGTCTGCTGAATTTATTATTTTTAATTTCTCTGTCAGTAACGGTTTCTGCAATTTCCTCATAAGAAGAACTTGAATATGATGTTATCTGATTTATTCCAAGCCTGATAAGGATTAGAAAATCATTCTCCTGAACCCATCTTCTTAAAATTGAGTAGAGGCTTTTTATATCATCTGCATCAGGATTTGTACATATAACAGAAAGTTCTATTGATTCTCTGCGATCCTTTATAAGCAGAACTGTAAACTGAGTAAAGCTCTGTTCCTTCATCCACTGCTTTTTAACATATTTTACTGTATACGGAACAGTGTCTTCATTTGAATTTCTGTACCTGATAATAGAAAACTGTACACACTTCGATTCAAATGATTCATCCCATTTACCTTTTTTATAATTCTTCTCCCATGTAGTAATAAATATTCCTCTGTTCCTACAGTGTCTCATAAATTCAACATCATATATTGCCCTGTCTACAGTTATAGTCAGTGGTCTGTTTTTATCGCCGTCAAGTATTTTTCTAAACTTATTTATATTCTGGATAAACCGGTCTCGCAAATCATAATAATTATCGTCAAGATCAATGAAAACAGGAAATCCATTCACTGTATGAATAAAATCCTGATAATAAACTTTACCTGTTTTATGACTGCTGCCAATCCAGCCCTTCAGAGTTTTTATCTGACCTGTATACGGGACACCATGAGGATCATACAGAAATGAATCCTGAAATCCTGCATTAATAAATGAAATATTTTCACTCAGTAATTCACTCACATTTTCTTCTGTAGCAACCCTGACAAGAGCTTCACGCTGCCTATATGCTGAATGTATCTGCGGACCGAGCAGAAACTCAAGAGATTTATAGCTGAGCTTTTGTCCCTGTTCTATGTTAATACATCCGCACAGTATCATTGAAATCCACTGTCTTGCCACATTCAGTTGAGTGTTGTTTGCATGCAGGGTTACTTCATCTATAAAAAGTCTTGTCATCAGAAGTCCGGCATGATGGAGAAATAAATTATTTCGAGGAAGTTTCTTTACTGAAGGAAAAGAAGTTGGATAGTTATTGGACTTTTTATTATATTCCTTACCTGAATTTTCTTTATTTTTACCACTACTGTCCAGTTTGATCATATTTTCAGGCATGCTTTGAATCAAAAGTTTTTTAAAATAATTATTCATCTTGACTGATTCAGTGCATACTTCTGAATAAAGGACAGGTAAAAATAGTTGATCTTTATTATTGGAATTCTCTATGATAACAGAACTCTCATCTTTTAAAATAAGTCGTATACACTCATAGCCGACTGATATATCAAAAATTTCCTCGACCTTTTTTCGGATATATTTATTACTGTGGCAACCATACTCAGAATATATGTCTCTATATAGATTTATGATATATTTTTCTATATCAGGTGTGATTTTACGTTTTGTATTATTTCCCGAAAATACTTTTTTAATATGATCTATATCTCCGCTTAGAAGAGCTGCTCCCCACTTTTTCATAGTTTTATAATCATACCCAAAAGTCTCATTTAATTTTTTTCTGGAAAAATCAGCATTGAACAACCTGGCTATTAAAAATTGTTCTTCAAGCGTATCACGTTTTACACGCTCAAGAAGATGCATACCGAAATGAACTAAAAGTAAATCAGGAGTTTTGGGATTTAAAAGTATCTCAAATAGAGGATTGGACTTGTCCAGTCCAAGAAGTGGCTGTAATATATCCATAGTAATATCCTGTTTTTATAAAGAAAATTTGGTTGTTTTCTTAGGATATTACTTCTCTGGAAAAATGGAATCCTAAAAGGACTTTTTTTTGAGCTTATTTGCTGGCGTTATGAGTGCTGGATAACATCAAACGACCTGATGCCGAGGTTGTATCGATAGTAGAATTATTTAACACCTTAAAATCAACATCCTTTTCTTTAAGAAGATTAATTATGTTTAATAGATCAGAAGTAGATCGAGCGAAGCGATCCAGTTTAGTCACAATCAGAATATCCCCTTCCCTGCAAAAATTAATACATTCTTCTAATTGCTGTCTTTTTTTTATAGTTCCTGAAATCTTTTCCTGAAATATTTTTTCACATTCCGCAGTTTTTAATTGTTCAATCTGTATTTCCAGGCTTTGACTCGAACTACTAACTCTTGCATATCCAACATTCATAATAACACCTCTTTTTATTGTCTTATAACCTTTAGGTTATTTAATAAAATAATTATAAGACATATTATAAGACATGCAAACTAACTGAAAATTATATTCTTAAATAGTTTACTTTTTGAGACATTAAATAAACAAACTCACTATATGGGGTTCTAAGCGTAAACCTCAGAAATTTCCGAAAGCCTAAATTCCCTGTAGAATTGGATGTACTTTTCCACATATCGCATTGATTTAGTCATTCCATCTATCGTATAATAAACCCTCATTATTTAT
>Ga0307988_1000645_pt1 | contig 23257 bp, 32 predicted proteins | sample EllFjometagen183_FD_203166 | JGI IMG/M metagenome (GOLD analysis project Ga0307988, IMG submission 203166) | Marine microbial communities from Ellis Fjord, Antarctic Ocean - #183 | ecosystem: Environmental > Aquatic > Marine > Unclassified | place: Southern Ocean | collected 2014-10-08 | reverse complement strand
TCGCGAAGATGGAACTTAAAAAGTTTAAAGGTGGTGTGAAATGAATAAACAAATCCTAACAGACAGCATTTCAGGCCTAATATCAAAAGGCCAAACCCTTCGCGCCCAGGAAGCCATTTTCCTGAAATTACAAGGAATTAATGAAACCATAGAAAAAACCAAACAGGAAAGGACCAAAACCCAGACAGACCTTGAAACCGCCAAGGCCACGAAAAAAGAATTGATAGCCAAGAAAAACGCCGCCGTATCTGCATCATTTTCAAAGATAATTGATAAAATGAATGAGGTGTTACCATCTGGACAGGCTGCAATCAGTCTTGACGATGGATTATTTATCGGCTGGGAGGTTGATATTGAGACTGGGGTTTATACTCCTTATAATGGTTTAAGTGGTGCTCAAAAACAAATCTTTGATGCTGCCCTGGGCCATGTACTTGATGCAAATATCATCATCATGGAATGTGCAGAGCTTGACGATGATCATATGCTGGCGGCTTTGGAGGATATGGGGGCGGTTGATAAGCAGGTTTTATTTTCAACGTGTCATCCGGTGGCGACGGTGCCGGAAAGTTTTGTTGTGGTTGAGGTTTAAAAATGAAAGTCAAACGATGTGCAGAGTGTTTAAAATACTATCTTGATGTTGATTGGTTTCAAAGCCGGGTAAATGGATACTGTTCTAAAAAATGTGAAGAAAAACGCGCAAAGATCATGGCAAAACTTGACAAGAGGTTGATTGGAAACGGTATGAGCTATTTGGAGCGGTTAGGATATAAAGAAAATAACTTGACACCATAAAAAGAAAGGATTAAATTGTTAATATGCTAACATGTAAGATTAAATATAATGATAATTATGATTTTGAGTTGCCTATTACCCGTGAGGGCAGGGCCTTTTACATGAGGAGCATCAACTCAAATACCATCAAAGCCCATGATCTTATCCCAGGTCATGGGCTTTTTTTATTCCTTTCTTGTGTTGCCCTTGATGCGGGGTTTTTTGGCACTGTTAAGCTCGGTAGCCAGAATAAACAGGCAAAATGTCATTCCCTTTTTATGTGGCCTCAGTTTTCAAGGCAAAAACTGGTCAGCTTTCGGTTGGACTGGAAACGGTTCAAACAGGATTGATTATCCTTCCATAAAATAATCGGATGCGGTTTTCACACTCCCGGTAATTGTGTACCTGACAAGAACACAGAAAGACTAAGCTTTAAGGATTGTTTAATATGGATGACTATGGCATCAAAAGACAGGTATATTTAAAATGAGGTTGAAATGAAAATTAATTTATTAACAGATGCACCAAAACATAACCTTGCGTTGATGAAAATATCTGCATGGCATAAAAAAGCTGGCGATAGTGTTATGCTTTTTAAATACGGCAAGAAAGATGATAGTACACAACCAGTGTTTAAATCAGACTATACTTATGCCTCTATACTATTTGAAAAAAATATCAAAAAATTTACTGCCGATGAATATGGTGGGCCTGCAATAGATGGTTCGGTCCTGCCGGAAGAAATTGAAAGAATGAAGCCTGATTATAGCCTATTTGATATAGATTACAGCCTTGGTTATACCTGGAGGCCATGTTTTAATACTTGCGATTTTTGCAAGGTGCCAAAGATGGTGCATCCATTTTCAGATACCACCCATGAATCAATATGGGATTTCCACGATGAGAAACACGATACAATTTGTTTGTTGAATAATAACACTTTTCAAGATCCGTATTGGAAAGATACGTTTGAAGAAATATGGGCAGAAAATCTATCAGTCAGGGATGAAAACGGTTATGATTTACGATTATTGGACGATGAAAAAGCAGACGCATTGCATAAAACAAAATTTTCAACTCCATTGCATTTTGCTTGGGACCGGATGCAAGATGAACCATTAATAATAAATGGATTAAGGCTTTTAAATCACCATAAAATGAGGTCAACGGCTAACGGTGTTTATGTTCTGATCGGTTATAATACAACCGAAAAAGAAGATTTGTATAGATGCCAAATAATTCATGACTATGGGTTGACACCATACCCTATGCCATATGTAAGAAATGATTATACCAGAAAATTTAAACGGTTTATCAATCTGCACTATTATAGACAATATCCAACTATTGAAAAAGCGTGGAATGATTATAAATAAAAAGGAGCAAAAATGATACTTTCAACCGAACAACAAAAAGTAGTAGAATCAAAATCAAAAAAACTATTGTGCGTCGCCCCGGCCGGCAGTGGGAAGACAAGGGTGATGATTTCCAGAATCCAGCACCTGATTGAAAATTGCAATGTGAGCGGGTACGATATCGCTGTTTGCACATTTACCAGGAAAGCCGCCGGAGAGATCAAAGACCGCTTAATGAAGGAAATTGGAACCCCAGCAACCAGGATTACAGCCGGAACAATGCACGGAATCGCCCTTAATTATCTTCAGACATATGGTGAACTTGTGGGCCTGAAACCTGGGAAAATTACGGTCTATTCAAATTGGGAAGAAAATTTCCTTTTAAAGGACGTTGCGATGGAATTGGGGTATCACAATGGGCGAAGCTGGAAAAACGTCAAAAAAGGGGAGGTTGATGCGGCTTTTAAGGTTTATTATACTCATGGAGTAACAGATCTTAATTATGTCCATGCAAATGAGGTCATGAACGCATTCTTTGCCCGCTGCCACGAAAACAACGCCCTTACATATGGTATGATTTTGACCAAGTTTTTGAAACTCATCCCAAAGATCAGCAAGTTTCTGACCCTTCAGCATATAATGGGGGACGAATGCCAGGATATGAACCCATTACAGTGGAACATATTAAACACCCTGTGCAGCGCCTGTAATGCAGCACAATTCGTAATAGGTGATTTCAGACAATGTATTTTTAGTTTCCAGGGATCTGACCCGGAATATCTCATTCGTAACCAGCACCTTTTTGATGTCTATAATCTCACGGACAATTACAGATCAAGTGCCAATATCGTTGATGCTGCAAACCAGCTCATTGAGCATTGTGGGGTGTCTATTGGGGAGCCTATGCGTGCTGTTCGTGAGCAGATAGCGCCAATAGTGGTAAGGTATAAAATGGATTCAACGGCGCTTGTTAAGGGTATTAAAATGGGTGGCAATACCTTTGATGGCAATGTGGCCATCCTTGCAAGAAACCATTGGATGCTCGAAAAGCTTTCAACCCTGCTGACAGAAGCCAATATCAAACATGAATATATCGGCAAGAAATCAAAACTGGTCCGGTCTGATTTTTTCCGGATCTTCCATTCATTTTTAAAATTGATTGTGAATGAGCATGACAATTTTTCCTTTCTCCTGATCAAGCAATATCTTGATATGTCAGCCCAAGAGTACGCCGACCTTCGCTGGGATGCAACTGTAGAATATATGAGCCATTTTTCAGCATGGAAAGCCACACCAGACAAGGATTCCTACACTTGGCAGAAATGGTTCAAAGTTGCCGAAAGAACGGACATGGCCAGCGCAATTGATCTGATGAAGGATATTGATTTTGGATTTGATACTGAGCCCATATTTGACTTTGTTTATGCTTGGATTCTTGATCATTATGACGGGACCATTGATGAGTATTTGAATTGGCTGGCTACTTTTGATGTGAGTGACGAGATTAAAGAGGATGTTGAGGGGTTGCAGTTGATGACCGCGCACAGTAGCAAAGGACTAGAATTTTCCACAGTAATTTTAATTGGATTAAATGATGGAATTTTTCCATCAAAACAGTCTATCTCAAAGAATGATATTCAAGAAGAAATACGCCTTTTCTATGTGGCAGCAACCCGGAGCGAAAACCAATTGATAATGACTTCCAGGCCTTTAACCAAAGACGATAACGGCGAAATTAAAAACCCGGTTTCAAGGTTTATTGGGTGGGCTATAAATTAATATTATTTTATTTTAAAAATCAAAGCAAATAGGCGATAATAGCCAAACTTATATGAACTTAATCGAAAACACCCAATATTAACCCATAATCACCTCTCATTGCTTTTAATCGCCTCTCACCTGGTTTTACATTGTTATTCTGTTTTAGTATTATCTAACCATGGAAACAAACACACATAAAACAGGGAGCGGGAACATGACAAAATCAGAAGTTATAAAAACATGGGAAGTTAATTGTCTTCCTTATGTCAAAATCCAAGAAATAGGTGTTAAAAATATAGTACTTAGAAAAAAAAGCTGGAACAATTGGCTTGATACGCTGTCAGAACGTGGAAACATAACCAAAGAGCAGCACAAAGCTTATAAATAAGGACGATAAAATGAAAATCCTTATTGCATGTGAGTTTTCAGGTATTGTAAGGGATGCTTTTTTGAAAATGGGTCATGATGCAATGTCTTGTGATATCCTTCCCACTGAATCACCTGGGCCGCATTACCAAGGGGATGTGTTTGATATCATCAAAGATGGCTTTAACATGAAAGGAGTGTTTTTTTTCATGGCATCGCTGAAGCAATGGCCGATCAATGGATTTAATCATAAAAGGAGGTGCCAACGAACCAACACCGCACAAACCGATTTTAACCATAACAAAAAAATTATATATCGTGCCGGGCTCGCATCGGGTGAGCCCCGGCTTAAAAAAAGGAGCAACCATGACAATCCAAGACCTAACAATTATAATTATCAAACACCGTCAATGTGGTTTTTTAGAAGCCTATGAAATTGCAAGGGGATATTTATCATGACACCACAACAAGAATACGCAGAAGCAAAAAAAGAAGCACATGAACAGCTTGACGATGGCCTGATCACAAAAAAAGAATGTGAGGAACAGATTTCTTGGGCTTATTTAAAAATGCGGCGGCGGCAGCAAAGGGGGGAGTAATTATTATCTTGATGATAAGGCTATTGGTTTTAACAAGTTTTATTTTGGGGAGGAGTTTTAAAATGACAAAAATATCAGACAAAATGCTTGAAATAGCAATGAAAAAAGCCGTGTCTGTGGGGTTGGTGCCTAAGGCTACAAATATGGGCTCGTATCTTAAATATTGGGACGGCATGAAAAAAGTCCTTGAAGCTGTGATAGAAACTAAAAGCTGCCCTCTTTATGTCGATTATAAAAAGTCTTGTCAGGCATTGAAAAAACATGAAGCCGAAATGAAGCATTGAAATCAGGTAAAGGAGTTTTAAAATGAAATGGCTAAAAAAAACTAATCCGGAAATACAAAAGACGGCGTGCTTTTAAAAAATTGAGTGAGAGCAATAAAGAATTAGTTAGATATATGGGATTGTCCCCGGAACAACTTGAAAAAAGGAGCGTGAGAATGAAAACAAACCGTGAAAAATTAAACCAAAAACTCGAATCGCTGTACACCGAACACTTGAAAGTCCAGGCTATTCCAGAACTCCGGGAGCTGATTGCAATAGTAACATTCAAAACCAGCAACGGCCATAGGATCTGCGGCAGACTCGTCAAGGAAAACAAGAAAACGGCTGTTGTGAAGCCTTATAAGTGGATCAAGATGGACGCTATCAAAATTCATAAGGTCAAACAGGGGATGGAATTTACGGGGGAGGTTATTTAAAATAGTTGTTGACATTCTGTTTTTGTGGGTATATTTATTGTAATGTGATACACAACAACAACAATAAAAAGGTGATCGTTTTGGATTTAAAAAAACTCAGACAAAAAAAACAAATGTCCCAGATTGAAGTTGCCCGGGCTATAGGTGTTCACCTAAATACATATAGCCTATGGGAAAAAAACGGCGGCAATCCTTCTCCTGAAAACCTTGAAAAACTTAAATCAGTTCTTGGTATTAAGGATTAATTATGGATATAAATATAATTTTAGATCCATCAGATATAAAAACTGCAATTTCTGAATATCTAAAAACAAAATACGGTATCATACAAAGCGATAAACTGGAAATGATATATTCTACCGGAGCAGAGATTAATCAAAAGATTATTTGCTCTGGTATTATTGAAATAACAAAGCCATATGAAATTGAATTTTAAATGTCTCCACAAAAAGAAAATGGCTATACTGCCATAGCTAATGAGATAATGGAAGCATTAATAAAATATCCAATTGCTGCAACTCAAATGCAATGCCTTTTGATGATATTAAGAAAGACATACGGGTATAATAAAAAGACAGATGCGATATCATTATCTCAATTTGAAAAATTCACCAATCTTGATAGGCGACACATCCACAGGGCAGTAAAAGAACTCCAAAAAAAGAACATTATAAAAGTAATAAAACGTAGTGCCAAAAATGGAACAAAAAAAACCACAGAATACCGATTTAACAAGGTTTACACAAGTTGGGTTTTTGTGCCAAAAATGGCACGGGGTAGTGCCAAAAATGGAACAAATGGTAGTGCCAAAATTGGTACTGACAAAAGACAGTATTTAAAGAAAGAAAAGAATATACCTCATTTGCATGAGGGAAAACATTATTTAACAAAGAAAAAAAAGAAATTATCAGGGAAAAGATTAGACACATTTGAACTATTTTGGGAAATTTTTAATTATAAATTAGACAAAGCAAGTGCAGCCGATTCATGGCTTGAGATTACTTTACTTACTGATAATTTGGTTGATAAAATATTAAAAAGTGCAAAACACGAAGCAAACATAAGACAAGAAAAAATAGATAAAGGGCAAACTCCTAAATATGCACAAGGTTGGATATCTGCAAGGCGATGGGAAGATGAATTTAAGGAGAGTACAGAATGGGACTTTTAAATAAAGAGCTTTTTAAAAAAGAAATGAAAAAGTTAAAAACAATTTATAATTACAATACCACTGATGAACAGATGGCGCTTTATTATCTCAACATCAAAAACAAATTCACTGATGATATATTCCCGCTGGTGTGTAAAGAAATTATTTTAAGAGAAAACTTTTTCCCATCTGTTAGCACTTTCATCAAAAAAATTCCAAGCACATTATCACAAAAGGCATTCTGATGGATTTTTCAGACTATGGAATAAATATAAACGCTTCTGGCGTAGAAGTTAGAACCATTTGCCCACAATGTTCACCAACCAGAAAAAAATCAAAAGAGAAATGCTTGGCTGTTAATACGATAGAAGGGTGCTGGTTTTGCCATCATTGCTCTTGGTCTGGGAGCCTGGGCGGCGAAAAACAAAAAGCATTTGAAGATCCTAAAACAAAACTTCCTGAAAATGTAATTAAATATTTTGAATCCAGGGGAATATCAGAGGGAATCCTTAATCAAGAACATATTGGGTTTGAAAATTCAGGCGGTAAGGGTTGGGTTAAATTTCCATATTTTTATAATTCCGTGTGCGCAAATATAAAATACAAAACAGCTACAAAAGATTTTAGGCAAGAAAAAGGCGGTAAAAAATGCCTATATAGATTTGATAAAATAAAAACATCCACAGATAAAATTTTGGTCGTCACAGAAGGAGAGGTTGATGCATTATCAGTCCTTGAGGTTGGATATGAAGCAACGAGCATACCTGATGGAGCCCCGGCACCAAATGCCAAAACATTTAATTCTAAGTTTGATTTTCTAAAAAATACAGAAAAACTTTTTGATAAGTTTAAAAAGATAATTATTGCCGGTGATAATGACGAGCCTGGGCATGCGGTCACATATGAACTTGGGCGTAGGATTGGCTATGAAAAATGCTTTGTTATCACCTATCCTGAAGGGTGCAAGGATGCCAATGATATATTAAAAAATAAAGGCAAAGAAGCACTCAGGATGGTACTAAATAAAGCAAAACCATTCCCGGTTGAAGGGATTATTTCACCTGTTGATTGTTTGCCTGAAATTTTACATGAATATAGTTTTGGTGTAGGGGGTGGAGAGTCTACAGGGTGGAAATCGTTAGACGAATTATATACTGTCAAGGTTGGTGAAATGACCATTGTTACAGGCATACCAGGCGCAGGTAAATCAAATTTCATAGATGCACTTTGTATGAACCTGATTTTAAAACATAGCTGGAGAATAGCATCTTTCAGCCCTGAGAATTGGCCCGTTAAGCGCCATATGAAAACATTATTGGAAAAATTAATAGATAAAAGTTTTGATTCAACAAAATACGGTCAACGTATGGACCCGGCAGAAGTTACAGAAGGAACGAATTTTTTAGAAGAACATCTTAGGTTTATTATACCTAAAGACGAAATTATTTCAGTTGATGCAATTCTTAAATATGCCAGAATACTTTGTTTGCAATATGGTATCAAGGGTTTGGTTATTGATCCGTGGAATGAGATTGAACACGACCAAAGACCAGGAGAAAGAGAAGATCAGTATATTTCAAGACAACTTACAAAAATAAGACGGTTTGCAAGGTTCAACGGTTTGCATATATGGGTCATAGCTCACCCAACAAAGCTAATAAAAAATACCGATGGTAAATATGATCCACCAACAATGTATGATATTTCAGGCGGGGCCCAATGGAGAAATAAAGCTGATAATGGTATCTGTGTTTATCGAGATTTTGAAACTAATTTAACAACGATCATTATTCAAAAAGTAAGGTTTAGGGAGATAGGTAAACTTGGAGAATGTAGTTTGAAATATCGATTTACTGGTAATTATAGTCAAAACTAAAGGAGTTAGAATGATATTCATCAAAAATAACGTTCCCAGCCTTAAAAACTCAAAAATAGCCACAACAATAGGCAAGGCACCAAACAAACGTGTTATCCTTCTCCCTTCCAAAACCGTCAAGAAATATCTCAAAGCCATGGGGATAAAGAAATATTCAGCAAAAGGATATGTTGAAGAATACGCCACACGGGAAAATCTATTTCGTGAAGCTGTGGGCAATTATTTTGATGGGTGCCAGAAACCTGTTGTGGTGAAATTCTTCTTTGTCCGGGGCTCAAAGCATAAGTTTGATTTTCATAATACTGTCCAGATCCTTGCTGATTTATTGGTTGCGCATGGGTTCATTGAGGATGACAATATGGATTGTTTCATACCAATACCGATGAGAGTTGAGGATAAATGGTATGGATATGACAAAGATCGGCCAGGAGTGTGGCTAAAGATTGAGAGGATAGACGGATGAAAATAGCCACAATATCACTGACAATCCTTTTATTTTCCGTTTTAAGTGCTTGCGAGGGCCAGCACACCAAACAAGAACCAGAGCAGATAAAATACTATGCAGAGCTAATGAAAAGATATGTACCGGTTGAGATTAATTGTCCTGTTGAGATTGCGTGGAAGATCCGGAATCGTAAATTGATTAAAAAATATTGGAGGCAACAACCGTGAAATACTTTTGCTCATGTGGATGTACAATAGACGAATCTGAAATAATAACCAGCAACAACATAAAGATGGCGAATGGAAAAAGATATTCCGGATATACTTGTCCACACCACAAGGATGGATATATGATGCAGAGAATATCTAAGTGTCTTGATTGTGGGTGTGACGTGTATCTGGGTAGGATTGGGCCTCCAAAGTTGAGATGTCCTGAACATTCAAAGGCACACTCTATCAAGGTGGCCAAAGAGCAAAGGAATGAACGATATGCTAAAAAACATCAGAAAAAGAAAAGGAGAAGGGTCGCTCAAAAAGGATATTCTAACCGTGGGCAATATTGTAAGTTGCAGCGTGATTGTGATCAGTATCCACATTGTTGGGGCTGTGGTGACTTTGAGCCTATTTTTCCTAATGTTGATCCTGGTGGGAGGTAAGTATGTCATACGATAGACCGTATCAATATTTATATAATGCGAAGTGGAACCGCATGTCTAAGGCTTTCCTTGTGGGTAAGCTGTGTAAGTATTGCTTACAGGTGGGCAAGACAAAGGCGGCTGAGGTAACGGACCATATCATAAGACACGAGGGAGACGTGGAGCTTTTTTGGGATAGATCCAATTGGCAACCGCTTTGTAAAGCGTGTCACGATTCCGTGAAAGCCAAAGAAGAAGCCCGAGGATATGCGGTCGGGTGTGGGGTTGATGGGTTGCCATTGGACCCGAAACATTTTTGGAATAAGAAGCTATGATATCATACAGCGATCTATTGAGGTGGTTTCATAGGTACAGGCCAATGGTATATCATCCACCAATACCAATGAAGTTAACGTATAGCAACGATGCGGTGATGGTGGTTAGTCATCGGATCAAGCAGCCCTCTAAGATGGGGTTTAAACGGGGGAATCGTTGTGCCAGGTCTTAGCAAAAAAGCATATATAAGACGTAGCCTGATATTGAAATGGAGGCGTTTCCTTGGGTTGTGTGTGGGTTGTGGTGCTGAAGCTTATGGTAATTCAAGTTGTGAGAGATGCCGGGCAAGAGTAAACAAGGCAACAAGGGAAAGGAGATTAGAACACAAACAAGCAGGATTATGTCAAGAGTGCGGAAAAAATAAAGCCAATAGTGATGGATATCGTTGTGATAGATGTATTGACTCGATGCGGGCAAGGAAAGAGAAACGTATTTGCAGTTCTGATGGATGCCATAACGATGCCGTGTTCCGTAGGAGTATGTGCCAAGACTGTATAGATTTAAAAGAAGCAGAAATGCAATCATGTAAGGTTCATTTTATAGAGTGTGTGGATTGCAACCAACTATTTACATCTAAACTTTCAAATAGAAAGAGGTGTTATAAATGCACGTATTCATATAATAAAAAAATAGATAGACAGACATACAGAGAACTAAATGGTTTAATTTTGATTACTAAAACATGCGCTTATTACCAATGCAACAATACATTTGAAACATACAGTAGTAATCAAACGACATGCAGTCCAGGGTGCAGTAAAAAGATGATGAAAAAGAACCAACACCAGCGTGAAAGGATAACAAGGAGCATGAAGGTATCAAACGATAGATATATTGAAAAGGTAGACTTGAAAGTTCTATTCCTTCGGGATGGTGGTCGATGTCAGGTGTGTGGTAGGAAGTTAAATTTAACAAGGCCTAATAACCATCCATTACAGGCAACCCATGATCATATCATACCATTATCCAAAGGTGGTGAGAATAGTTATAAGAACGCACAGCTTGCTTGTCGTCAATGCAATTCAGAAGTTAAAGGTGATGGTGCGTCTCCTGGTGGTGATCAAATGCTATTGTTTGGACAGCTAAATGTATAGTTATTTAAATAGCATAGGGGGATGCACCCCTAAATCCTTTTTAACGAGCGAACTCATGAGCGAGATTGCAGTCAGGATATTAGTAAACCGTAAATTTAGGGGGTAAATGATGGGAGACCGAGGACCACAAAAACCAAACATGCACGTACTGCCAGCACCAGTCAACAAACGCAAAAGCCCCATGCCAGGAATGACAAAGCCTGCCCGGGTAATCTGGACCCGGATAGTTAAAGCCTACCCGGTGGACCATTTCAAACCACAGCACTATGACATGTTAAAGGCATACTGTGAAGAAGCGGCCATGCGTGATATGGCCAATGACGAATTAAAAAAAGGCTGTGTGTCTAAGAACCCCAAAACCGGAGTTGAGAAACAATCGCCCTGGGTCGGCATAAAAAATAATTGTAATTCTGCCATGTGTCAGATCGGAACGAAACTCGGTATCACTGTCAACAATACCACGGCGGCAAAAGGTCAAAAAGGCCAAGGCTCAAAACCAAAATCAAAACGGGACGGATTAATTTTTAAGGGGTGATAGATGGCAGACAAATATTATCATGTAGCAACTTTGTGTGAATGGTGCGGCCAAAACTTGCATGAACCTATAGACGATCATCATCCCCACAATCCAAGGCCGATTTATAACGATTATGACGGAAAACAATATTGTTCTATTTATTGTGCAGAGAAAGGATATTTATATTATAACGAATTATGCCAAACTACATAGACACAAAACGCGCTCAAGACATGATTGACTTCATCCAAACCCTTACCATCCCTGAAGGTATGCACCAAGGGAAACCTTTTGTTTTGCGCCCCTGGCAAAAAAAAATAATCATGGAAGTCTATTCTCCTGTTGATGAAAACGGCCTGCGTATTGTCCGTAAAGCAATCCTATCCATGGGAAAAAAGAACGGAAAGGGGCTTGCTCTTAATACACCGCTACCGACACCTACCGGATGGACAACGATGGATGACGTAAAACCGGGCGATATCCTTTATGACGAGTTTGGAAATGAATGCAAGGTAACGTTTGAAAGTGATATAAAAAATATTGATTGCTATTCTGTTTCATTTTCAAATAATGATACCATAATTTGTGATGAGCAGCATTTATGGGAGACATATGCACTAATTGACGAACCCGGGTCAATCTCTGTTTACCCAAAGGTAAAATTTAAAAATAAACAGGTCAGAAACATAAAGGATATTTTCAGAACTCAGAAATGTATTAATGGAACAACGAATAATCATTCTATAAATATTTCTTCACCGATTAAAGGAAAAACAAAAAGACTTCCCATAAAACCATACGTTTTGGGCGCTTGGCTTGGCGATGGTGATTCAGACAGTGCAAGATTAAGTTGTGGTGATCAAGATATAAAAGAAATGATTTATATCTTGAATAAAGACGGACAGGAAACAAAAGCCACCCAGGAAACAAACAGAAGCCCATGGAGGATTAGACTTTCAAGTGGTCGTGGTGGTGACAGATCAAAAAAAATACAAACAAAATTAAGACATCTTGATTTGATAAAAAATAAACATATCCCCAACGAATATTTAAGAGCATCTATAAAACAAAGGCTTTCATTATTACAAGGTCTTATGGATACTGATGGAACATGTGACAAAAAAGGGCGGGCCCAGGAATTTACAACAATAAATATATTTTTGCTTGGTGGATTTTGTGAACTATTATCAAGTCTTGGTGTTAAATATTCAGTACGAGAAAAACCATTGAGATGCAATGGCCGGGTTGTGGAAGGAACCGGATATTATGTTCAATTCTGCTGTCTCAGATATATCCTTCCAGTTTTCAGATTAAAAAGGAAATTGTTAAGACAGAAAAAAACAACCGACAGGATAATGAAATCAAGAAGCAGAACAATTCAAATCACATCTGTTAAAAAAATAGCCAGTGTACCAACAAAATGTATCCGGGTTGACAGCCCAAATAGTTTATTTCTTTGTGGCAAAACAATGGTACCTACCCACAACACTCCCCTGATAGCAGCCATTGTCCTTACCCACCTCATAGGCCCAGAAGCCAAACGAAACGAGCAAATGAACTCAGCAGCCTTTGAGCGTGACCAGGCAGCCATTGTTTTTAAATACATGACCAATATGATTTATGCCGATGAAGAATTAAAAGAAGCCACCATTATCAGGGCCACGAAAAAAGAAATTGAAGGTCGATACACAGGATCTGTCTATAAAGCCCTTTCAGCCGAAGCAAAATCAAAACATGGTATCAGTCCTGCATTATTGGCCTTTGATGAGCTTGCCCAATTTGGAGCCAATAGAGATTTTTACGATACCCTTGTCCAAGGCTTCGGAGCCCATGAAGAACCCATGCTATGGATTATTTCAACACAGGCGGCAGATGACCTGGCGGTTTTATCCGAGGAAATTGACTACGTGATAAAAAACGGCCACACGGATCCCACAGTAAAGCTATTTCTATTCACAAGCCCAATACATGACGAAAAAGGCGATGAGATTGATATAATGGACCGGGAGTCCTGGAAGTTGTCGAATCCTGCCCTTGACGACTTTTTAAGCATGAAAGACATGATATCCCTTGCCAATACAGCACACAACATGCCCAGCTCAGAACCCGGCTTTAGAAACCTAAGATTAAACCAGCGCATATCCACCAACAGCCCATTTATGTCAATAGGCGTATGGACTAAAAACAATGCCATACCGAGCCTTGACGCATTATCGAAGGGCCGCATAACCGCAGGCCTTGACCTGTCTAAAAAAAGTGACCTTTCGGCGCTTGTTCTTGATGCATATTGGGAAAATGAACACCATATATTTGCCTATTTCTGGAAACCTGCAGACCTGATCATGGAACACAAGAAAAAAGACCGTGTACCTTATGATACATGGGTCAAGGAAGGGTTAATCGAGACCACGCCAGGCAAGGTAATTAATTACGAGTTTATAGCTAAAAAGGTTCATGAGATTCATTTAATGTATCATATATCTGAATTGAGGTTTGACCGATGGCGTATTGATGATTTTATATTGGCATTAGATAAAGTAGAATGTGAAAGTTATATAAAAAAGCCAAAAAAGAAAGGTGAAAAAATAAAAGAAGAATATCACAATGATGGCGCTTTATGTATGGTTAATCACGGCCAAGGCGAAAAAGACATGGACCCTGCTATTGAAGCGGTTGAAGATGTATTTGTTGAATCCAGGGCAAGACATGGGGGCAATAAAGTTATGACGATGTGCGCATCTAATGCGGTTACTGTAGAGGGGGCCACAGGTTTAAGAAAATTTGAAAAACATAAATCAACAGGTAGGATTGATGGAATGGTTGCCATGGCAATGGCAATGAAGGGGGCCGAACTGCCGGAAGTTGAGGACACTACTCAACCGGCTGTAATATTTATTTAAAGGAGCTTGAAATGAACAAGGAAGCACAAACACAATTTTTAAATAGATTATTGAGAAATATCAAGGAATATGAGGAAGCTACAGGTGACAAAATTGACAGCGTAGGGTTTGATGTCGAACAATCCACTTTTGAAATATGCTTAAAAGAACGGACAAAAAAATTAAATTAAAAAACCCCTTGACTATAAGTAAACCTTAGCGTAAGTATATAAGTATGAAAAATAAAATAAAAAAAATCAAGTGTCTAAGGTGCGGCCACAAATGGATTCCAAGAAAAGAAGACGTCCGAATGTGTCCGAAATGTAAAAGCCCTTATTTTGATGTACCAAGGAAAAAATGAAGCGCACCTGTAAAAAATGTGGGGTACTATGTTATTAGAATTATCAACAATAGAAAAAACAGAACTCAAAGAGCTTGAAACTATTATAGATAAAAACATGACAGCTTTTCATCAAGTAGGTTCTGCTCTTGCCAAAATAAGAGACTCTCGTTTATATCGTGATACCCATTCGACTTTTGAGGACTACTGCAAAGATAAATGGGATATGAGTAGGCCAAGAGCATACCAGTTTATTGAATCTTCTTTGGTCCATGATAATTTGTCTACAATTGTAGACATTCAACCAACAAATGAGGCACAAACCAGACCCCTAACAAAACTTAAACCAGAACAACAAAAAGAAGCATGGCAAAAGGTAATTGATACAGCGCCTGAAGGAAAAATAACTGCCCACCATGTTTCAATGGTGGTGTCTGGAATAAAAAAAGAATCAACTGAAAATGAGATTGAAAAGCAGGTCAATAAGAAACGAGCATTTGTTAATAGGAAATTAACAGAAGATGAACTAAGGGGCAATCTTGAATTGTATTTAGATAAGGATATGAAAACAGCCTTTGATAATTTTTACAGAGAGATACAAAGAATCAGGTTGGAAAAGTGGTCATCAGTTACGAAAGAAGCTGCTTTATATATGATCGAATTAACAAAAAGTCTTATTGAAGCATAATTTTAAAAAAGGAGCGTACTATGTCAGATTTAAGAAAGTGTTTAATTGAGAGAAGAATGGTTGAGGTTGATCCAGGGAAAGCAAAACATTATCTAACTTTCAACACGTATGACAGACAGCGGATTGTCAGGTTGACACATGTTGATGATCTTGCCAATAAAATGACTGAAGGTAAGTTTAGATTTGGTGATGTCGCTTTTGTATCAATTAAAGGTGATCGTGAAGTTTTGGTAAATGGTCAGCATGTATGCAGTGCCATTGTCCAATCAGACTTGACAATGCCATGTATCGTAGAAAAGTTTAAAGCAAAAGATGAGCTTGAAGCATCTGAAATATACAGACAGTTTGAAATATTACCAAGAAGCTTAAAAGACATGGTATCAGTAGAGGCACTTGCATTAGATCTTAATTGGCCCATTTTTGTGGCGTCCACTGTTGTTGGTGCTGCTGTTCTTGATAAATCATTAACAAAAAAAGGGACAGTTTCAAAGGGGCCTGGTGTTGGAGTCAAAAGAGACTCAACAAGGCTTACAAAAGAAAATAAAGTTGATCTTCTTAAAGAATATCTTGATGAGGGTGAGTTTGTTTGTGATATTTTAACTGGTGTTTCAAAAAAAGAGTCATCACATATAGGAAGGGTAGCAGTGGTTTATGCTATGTTTGAGACATGGAAGATTGATAAGGTAGACGCTAATATTTTTTGGACAAATGTTAGGGATGGAGAGCATTTAGATAAAAGTTCACCGGAAATGAAATTTAGAAATTTTCTATTGCTGGCTGGATTCGAAAGCCTACGTTCCAAATATCAAAAAAGAAGGATTTCAAATAACGAATATGTATACAGAGCTATACTTGCATGGAATTCTTTTAGGACAGGTAAAAACACGAACCTGGCGTATAGGACTGGAAAGCCACTTCCTAAATTAAAATAAACCACCATATATAGAAAAAACTTGTAATAGGCCGCCTTAAATCTAAAGCGGCCTATTTTTTTATTTAATTCACCTATTAAAAATAAATATACACAAAATGCTTGTATATTATGCCTCAATGTGCATAAATGTACTTTATGAAGATATTTAACAATATTGGTTCATATATCGTCTTGATGTTTTTAGGCTGTATTCTCATTGGATACGGCCTTTTCTTATTGTACGGATTGGGCCTGTCTTTGTCCGTTATCGGTGTTATTTTCTTTAGTTTGGGAGTATTCGGAGAGTTTGCGCCTGTTTTTTTTAAAAAGGATTCTTAAATGGGATTTTTGGCCAAAGAGCTTAGAGAGAATATTAAAACCGGGTCATTATCTGCATATTCTGACTTTTGGTATAATGCCACAGGTGGCGGGCCTACAAAATCAGGTGTTCCGATAAATGAAGAAACGGCCATTAAATATCTGGCTGTTTTTTCTTGTGTCTCGCTTATAGCCAGTGATATTGCAAGCCTGCCCTTGATTCTTTATAAAACCGGGAAAGACGGGAGCAAAAAGAGGGCCACAGACGAACCCCTCTATGATATCCTGCATAATCAGCCAAATAAAAATACAGATTCATTTCATTGGCGTGAAACCGGGCAAAGTCATCTTTTGACATGGGGTAATTTTTTCAATGATCTTAAAAGAAACCCCAGGACCGGCGAAGTAACGCAAATAATCCAGCTCCCAAAACCTGGGGACATATCTGTAAAAAATAATCGCAAAGGGATCTATTACGAATGGCGGGACCCTAAAACGGGCAAAATTCAGCAAAGAACAAGAAATAATATGTTCCATATTGCCGGGTTTGGTTTCGATGGCATTAAGGGAATGTCTGTTATAGCCAATGCGCGTGAAGCAATCGCCCTTGGTGTTGCCGCACGGGATTATGGATCTTTATTTTTCGGTCAAGGTATCCATCCGTCAGGTACTTTTGAGACTGAACAGAATTTAGGTGATGGTGCCCAAGAGTTTGCAAAAGATATCAAAAAACAATATGGGAGCCTTGGCAAAAGTCATAATGCAATGGTCTTGACAAGGGGCGTAAAGTATAATCCGATTACAATACCGATGGATGATGCTCAATTCATATCAACCAGGCAACACCAGGACCTAGATATTTGCGGAATGTATAAAGTGCCTCCCCACAAGATCGCTATCCATGGTGCGAACTCAAACAACAACAATTTAGAGCAGGAAAATGGTTCTTATGTTTCTCAATGCCTTAGATCATGGCTTGTAAGGTGGGAACAGGCCCAGAACATGCAACTTTTGACTACAGATCAAAGAAGGCGTGGTCTTTATGTTGAAATGCTTGTTGAGGGACTTTTAAGGGGTGATACTGAGGCAAGATCAGCATATTATGATTCTCAATGGTCAAAAGGCGCAATGTCTGCAAATGATATTAATAAACTTGAAAATAGAAACCCAGTGCCGGGTGGTGATCAGTATTTTGTTCCCTTAAATTTCATTTCATCCGACCAGGCCGCAGATTTTGCCCAAGAAACCAAGACAGATCCAGCCAAAGAAGATAAAAACCTCAGAATGATCGAATACAGGGCAAAAACTTCCATCCTACTCAGAGACCGGATAGCAAAACAATATTATCCTCTTTTTAAACGAGCTGCCCAGGACATTGTAAATAAAGAGGGGCTCGCAGTAAAAGCACAAGTAAATAAGCAGCGCAAAAGCCGGGAAAACAGAGACATGCAAACCTGGCTTGATGATTTTTACCGAAAAATGCCGGCTGAAATAAAATCTAAAATAGGTCCAGTTATCAGGAGTTTTTCAGAGGCAATTCAGGCGGCCAGCGCCGAAGAGATGGGCGTTGATATCGGGGTATCTGATGATCTTGAAAGATTTATTGATGATTATACCAAACGATATGCAGAGCGCCACACAGAAAGCTCCCTTGGTCAATTGACAGCCTTGTTAAAAGATGATCTGGAAGCTTTGGAGGTCAGGGTGGACGAATGGGAAGAAACCAGGTCTGGAAAAATAGCACAATCTGAAACTGTAAGATGTTCAAGTGCTGTTTACCAGGCAGTAGCTTTCAGTATTGGTTTAGGGACTATTTGGCGAATCCGTGGCCCTAAGACTTGTCCTTTTTGCCGTAGTTTAGACGGGAAGAGGGTTATATCTGGACAATCATTTGTGAATAATGGAGATGAGCTTAATCCAGAAGGTGCTGAAGCTCCAATGAAAATAAGAGGAACAAAACATCATCCCGGACTCCATCAAGGTTGTGATTGTTACCTAAGTATTGGATAATATTATGAAATTATGTGAATGTGGGTGCGGTGGTTATGTTAAAATGTCAAAAGTAACTGACAAAAGGAGAGGATCTGTTAAAGGCCAACCGTTAAGATTTATTCATGGTCATAATTGGAAAAATAAAAAAAGAGAACCTTTTACAGATGAACATTTAAAAAAAATGTCAGAAGCCAAAAAAGGCAAATCATTATCAATCGAACATATAAAAAAGATATCTGGTAAAAATAATCATCTTTATGGAAAAAAAAGACCAAAGGCACATTGTGAAAAAATATCAAAAGGAAGAATAGGGATTGTTTTCACAGACGAACATAAAAAAAATATGTCAATATCTCATAAGGGCAAAATTTTATCAGATGACACAAAACAAAAATTATCTGAATCTAATAAGGGTAAAAAAATTAGCGATGAGCAAAAGGAATTAATATCAAACTCATTAAAAGGTAAATATACAAATGAGAAAAGTTGGAATTGGAAAGGTGGAAATAAAATATCAAAACAAATGGCTTATAAAAAAGCATCCTTAAATCCAGTTTATAAACTTAATTCAAATATCTCACGTTCTTTATGGGGTGTTTTAAAAGGTGAAAAGAAAAATCGTCATTGGGAAACATTAGTAAATTTCACTCTTAATGAATTAAAACACCATCTTGAAAATAAATTTCAACCCGGAATGTCATGGGGTAATTATGGAGAATGGCACATTGACCATAAAATACCAATAGCAGCACATAATTTCACAAAACCAGAGCATGAAGATTTTAAAAAGTGTTGGTCATTGAAAAATTTACAACCCATGTGGGCAAAAGAAAATATATCGAAGGGTGCAAAAGTTGAAAAGCCATTTCAAATGGCATTAGGAATTTAAAAAAGGTGATAATATGCCAGAACTAAAAAAAGATGATGACGGGCGCGAAAGAAGAACTATCGGAACCCCTGTAAAAGTCACCAGAAACGATGACGGGACCATAGGAAGTATTTATGGTTATCCCATTGTCTATAATAAATGGAGTGAGGACTTAGGCGGGTTTATTGAGCGCATCTTACCCGGTGCAGCAACAAAAGCCCTTAAAGGATCTGATGTCCGTGGCCTTAAAAATCATGATGCTTCTTTGATATTTGCCCGGGAAGGGATAAACCTTAAAATAACTGAAGATAAAGACGGCGTAAGATATGAAGCCACGCCGGTCGATACTCATAATTTCAGGGAGACGGCCAAAGAGGTTGATTTGGGCCTTTTAACAGGTCAATCGTTTGGTTTTAGAGTTAATGGCGATCATTGGAATGACTTGGATAAGGATATCGCAAAACGGGATATTTCAGAACTTGAAGTAATATATGATTTTGGGCCGGTCACATATCCAGCCTATCCGGATACAAGTGTAGCCTTGAGATCATTAACAGATATAAAAAAAGACCTCGTAACCGAGGCAAGAGCCGCCGCAACCGGCGCAACTGACAAAAATCTTGAAGTTGACATTTTAATTCTTGAGAGATCCGAAGGAGGATTGAAAAGATGAATAAATTACAGAAGCTGCAAAAAGCTTATCGTGAAAAAATGGCGAAGCTCAAAGAGTTGAGAGCTTTAGAAACAAGAACAACCGAGCAGGATACTGAAATCACAACCATCATGGATGATATGGATCATCTCGGAACAGAAATCGACACAGAGCAAAGAGCCGTCAAGCTTGAAGAAGAAAACCTTTTTGCCGAAGGTGGTGATACAGAGGGTGAAACCAGGAATATTGAAGTTGAAGATCAGCCCATTTACAGATCACGTTTTCCCCTGGGCGAACAATGCCGGGATATGATCATAGTCGCAAAAAATGGACACGGCAAACCCACAGAGGAAGCCAGGTCAAGACTTGATCAAGTCGGCGAAAGAGAACTTGAAACCCAAGAAACCCGCGCGGCTGGTGTTGGAATGGTTGAGGCTGTTGGAGAAGATGGTGGCTTTTTGCTTCAGGGCGAATCCGTCATTGATCTTATGACAAACGGCTGGAACAATAACGCTTTGCTTTCCAGAACAGATTCTATGACCATTGGCGGCATGTTTTATGATCAATATGAAATTGATGAAGATTCCAGGGTTGATGATAGCCGTGGTGGCGGTATCCGTTGGTATAACGATAAGGAATTGACAGAAATCGAAAGCACAAAAACCGTCTTGAAGAAAACCAGATGGGAGCCAAACCGTTTGACCGGGCTTTATTTTATGTCAAACGAAATTCAGCAAGACGTGCCTGCCCTGCAATCTGAAATGAATAATCTCTTTGGTGAAGAACTTGCATTCAGAAAACAGGAAATGGTCTTTCGTGGATCTGGATCTGGTGAAGCCCTTGGTTTGATCAATGCACCGAATAAGGTTTCCCAGGCAAAACAATCCGGGCAGGATGCTGATACCATTACCCACAGAAATATAACCATGATGCTGACCAGAATACATTTGAAAAATCTCAATTCTGTTGTCTGGATTATAAACCAAAACACTCTTGACCAGCTTTTGAACCTTACTGTATCCGTTGGTACTGGTGGTGCAATTTCAAACGCTTTTATGCCAAACTTTGCGGGCGCTCCTGGTGTTATCGGTACATTATGGGGTTATCCTGTAATTCCAATTGAACAGGCTTCTACGCTGGGTGATCTTGGCGATATCATGCTGACTGATTTGAGCCAGTATAAAACGGTTGATCGCGGTGGTGTTGAAACTGCAATTTCCGGTCATATTAAATTTCTGAATAATCAGACAGCAGTTCGATTTGTCACTCATTTTGATGGCCAGCCAAAACAAAAAGCGCCATTAACGCCGAATAAAGGGACTTCCACAAGCTCAACTGTCCTTTTAGCAGCAAGATAATTTTTAAATAAAAAAGGAGGTCCATAATGGGTCTTTATCCAAGAATTCCAGAAGATGCGGTGCCTGTTGTTTTAACTGCACCTGTTACCACTAATGGCGGCGTGACGACCGACTATATCAGCCTCAAGCTGGCCCACATGGTTTACCTTGAGCTTATTTTTACGCAGGCTCAAGCAGATGCAACCGGGATCGATCCTGTTCAGTGTACGGCGGTTGATGGATCTGATTCAAAGGCAATCACAAACACGCTGCCAATTTTTTCAAACACCGATATCAGCCTTACAAGTGTATTGACCAGGAGAACCGATGCCATCACTTACGATTTGCCCGCAACCGCAAAAAATATGATTGTCGTAATGCAGATTGATCCTGCCGGTTTTGATATTGAAAATGGGTTTGACGTCCTTGGTGTTACGATTGACAATTCAGGCCAGGCCACGGATTTTGTGAGCGTTGTTGCTCATGTTGTGCCAAGATACAAGGATTCCAATTATATTGTTGATTAATTTCAGCCTAACAGTCACGGGGGAAACTCCGTGGCAATAGGAGTAAACCATGGATCAAGCAGGTATCAAAGAGGTTTGTGACGCAATAATTACCAGGCCCGGATTTAAACAATTTATGTCTGGTGAAATTGCCAGGCAGTTGAAAGAGGCCAACAAACCCAAAAAAGAAACGGCCATATCAAAATCGGCTGGTAAAAGAGAAACAGCAGTAAAAAAATAACCCATAAAAATAGGATGGTGACAAATGCCAAACTACGCGTCAAGTACACGGGCAAGAATCGCAGATCTCATCACAGGGATGCATGTCAAAACAACCGACGCCGTTTTAGTCGCGGCAAATTTCACAATTGCAGCACAAACCGAACTTTTCACAATCGTAGGCAGGATTGCAGTAGTTCAGCTTTTCGTTGAATTAACATCCGCTGCCAGCGCACATGCTACCCAAGTATTGTTCAATACCACTTTTACAACTCCCACTATCGCAGTTAATGCCATGTGTGGAAAGTGTGCTACCATTGCCAGTTTAGGCGCTCATCAGCGCATTGTGTGGGTTGGTGGGGTCGTTGCTACAGCAGCCGTTTTAACCGATGGACCCGGACTATCCGATCTTGAATCAGCCGGAAAATTGCATATACTTGGTGGCGAAACCGCAGCCGGTGCAAATACTGCCGGAACCATTGGGATGTTAGCGTCTGATGTTACTCAAACCGCCACCATTTCAGCCACAGCGCATCTTTTTTACTATCCCATGTCAAAGGGTGCTTATGCTGAGTCGCTGTTATAAGGGGGCGCTATGACCATCAAACTTGAAACCAATATCCAAAGATTCAACGGGGTGTCATCCGATGCCAAACCGACTGCCCCGCCCGAAGGCTCAACCTTCCATGTCATTGACACCGGGGAAAAGTATATTTTCCATGACGGCACATGGGAAGACGACTTGAGCCTGATTTATGCATTTAACGCAATTTAAAATATGAGGTGATTTATGTACGGACAAGATAAAGATGGAGTGGGTAGACCACCCCTAATCGACAGTGACAGAAGATTGGTAAGCGCCGCTGGCAAATATGATACAGCAGTTTTAGCCGGAAGGGTTTTTTCAGTAGCTAATCAGGCGGCAGTAGCCGTAACGG
>Ga0307988_1000644_pt1 | contig 23263 bp, 14 predicted proteins | sample EllFjometagen183_FD_203166 | JGI IMG/M metagenome (GOLD analysis project Ga0307988, IMG submission 203166) | Marine microbial communities from Ellis Fjord, Antarctic Ocean - #183 | ecosystem: Environmental > Aquatic > Marine > Unclassified | place: Southern Ocean | collected 2014-10-08 | reverse complement strand
TGAGCTTGAAGGTGAGATTAAGCCACTCATCTTGAATCTCTCACCGACCTCAATAAAGCACTGGAATGCCCACAAGAAAAAGCTACAGCGTTCCAACCTTCCTGTGGTTGCGGTGAACACAACCTTCGAGCTTGAAGATGTTAAGAAGAACGGCTACCGCTGGGCTGAGGTTCATATCGGCATGGATGGAATCGCTTCAAAGGAGATGTTGATTGCTGCCAGAACTGCCAGAACAGAGCTCGAAGCGTACACGAAGGCCATCACAGAACGCGACTTTGACGATGCGGGGGATAAACAACCCGAGTAGTAAATAGTTTTCAAGAGTTGCGACAGTTAGACCACAAACGAGAAGGGGGATTAATTCCTCTTCTTTAGCATGCACGAGGGTGAGGGACGAGAGAGTCTATAGCATCCAGGCGGCTTCCCCACCAGAACCTAAATTGACAACAACAGGGGCTTTTACCTCAATTATTTCACTATTTGTTGAGGCCGGTACACTTTTATCCCAGGTGGGGAATCAATGTACCCCGGGCAGTACAACACATTACCAGGATAGGGATATGATGTACCTTCGTGTAAAGATAAGTCTCGCTCTTGATGTAATGGCGCTGGAAGAGCAACGGATCATATTAATATCTGGTTTCAGTAATTTTTGCCCCTACTAAAAAAATGGATGATGTTCGAGAATACGGGTTCGATGTTAATGGTACATTCTCATTTCTATTCTATGAACATACCCTATGTATACCAATGTGGCTTTTGTTCGGATTATCAGGACAGGCATCCTTTTCATATTCAGGATTCTTAGCAGACTTTCTCAATGAAAATCATGGTGATTTTGCCATTCGCAGGGTTGGAGTTTCACAAATATTTCTTCAGGGGGAGGTCTATCCCCAAAAACAACCGTCAATTTCCTGACCGCCGGTCAGTTTATTGACGGTTGTTTTCAATAAACTCTTTAAAAAGGGGAGCCCGCATGATCAGAGAAGACTAAATGACATTAGAACTCTTGGATAGCTATGACAAAGTCATCTTCATGTATTCAGGCGGAAAGGACTCAACGGCAGATGTGCTCTACCTGAAGGATCTCGGAGTCCCGATCGAGAAGATGGAGTTGTGGCACCATGACATAGATGGCCGTAGTGGTCAATTCATGGACTGGCCAGTAACCCCTGCTTATTGTGAGGCATTCGCTAAAGCGATGGGCATACCAATCTACTTTTCCTGGAGATCAGGCGAATTTCCAGCTGGCCTGAATCATGTGGGTAATGGAAGTGTAGTGAATGATACACTTTTAGCTTTCACAAGCACTCTGGCTGGCAATACTGAATACTGGTGGAAAATTAAAGCCATTGGTAGCTTAGAGACCGTCTGGAGTGGTTTGTGGCATTTCACAACGGGTACTCCTGGGTTAGCACCAACAGCTGTTTTCTCAGCTGATCTATTATCTGGTGAAACACCATTGACTGTCACTTTTACTGACTTGTCCGAGGGTAGTCCTAATATCTGGGAATGGGATTTCGAGAATGATGGTAGCATTGATAGCTACGAGCAAAATCCTCAACATGAGTATGCGGTTGCTGGTGACTATTCTGTTTCCTTAACCGTCTCGAATACGAGCGGGGCGGATACTGAAATCAAGGAATCCTATATCACGGTAACCTCTCCTGGTAATACCTTCACGGTAAAATTAGATGGCACGGGTGATTATAGCTCAATTCAGGCAGCCATTGATGGTGTGTCTGATGGTCAAGTCGTTGTGGTTTACCCTGGGACCTATATTGAAAATATTGATTTTAATGGGAAGGCTATCATTGTTGAATCCCTTTTTAGCTCCACACAAGATGAAGCTTATGTCGATCAGACTATCATTAACGGTGGTGGTAATAGCAATGTCGTCAGGATTAATTCTGGTGAAGGTACAAATACCGAGTTGACAGGTTTCACCATCACAAACGGCTCATCTCCGAATTCAGGGGGTGGTATCATGATGTATGGAACCAGCCCAGTCATTTCTCACTGCAAAATTGTGAATAATGATGCAGTCAACTTTGGCGGTGGTATTGCTTGTCTCCAAAATGCCAACCCCTTTCTACATCATTTAGAAGTACTGGGTAACACATCAACTGAAGGAGGCGGCATCAATGTGTATTTATCAACACCCCAACTTGAAAACATCCTGGTGGCCAATAATTCAGCCGGTGAAATGGGTGGCGGTGTAGCACTCTCTAGTTGTTCTGAGTTATTAATAAACAATTTGACAATTACCGAGAATACTGCCCCGTGGGGTGGAGGTTTATTCATAACTAGCTCACAATTAATAATTAATAATACTATCCTATGGCGCAATGAACCTCAGGAAGTTTATTTCAATTACTACTACGAACTAAATCAAGTTGATATTGCATATTCTGATATTGATGGAGGTGAAGCAGGGTTTGTTGTTCAAAACGGGACCCTCAACATGGGTAGTGGTAATATCAGTTCAAATCCACTTTTTGGCGATGGTTTCAGACTAAATCAATTATCACCCTGTATTGATGCCGGGGACCCTGAAGCTGCACTTGATCCAGACAATACAAGTGCAGATATGGGCGCATTCAGTTTTGATCCCAATTATGTTTCAATTCAATCGACCACAAAGCCAATTGATTCATTTGTGTTGGTCCAAAACTTCCCTAACCCCTTTAATCCTAGTACGACAATAAGATATGGGTTACCAAATCGATCAATGGTTTCAGTGGTGATTTATGATGTTAGTGGGAAGGTGGTTCGGACATTTCATCCTGAATTAAAGTCAGCAGGATGGCATGAGCAAGTGTGGAAAGGCAAGGACAATGGAGACGAAACCATTGGTACCGGTATATACTTTGCCCGCCTGACCACAGGTGAACATACCCAGACGATCAAGATGCTTTACCTTAAGTAGAAAAGCGCCCCAAACCCTTATACACAAGCCTCTGATCCCAAAATCAGGGGCTTTTTATACCATTTTTCAAAATGGTGGCGATAACAAGATTGATCCTAGAAAGTGTCGCAGAATATATAAGTAAATCAGATCAGATTACTTTGAAGACTTACAGTATGTTCAACCTTAACGTAGCAACAACATTTTCTTACCTGCGTTAATACCTTCTGAAGAGAGTCGATAGAGATAGAGACCTCCATCCATCTGAAGCCCTGCGCCATCCAAACCATCCCAATCAATCCGGTACTCACCCAAGGAATGTTTGGAATCAATTAAGGTTCTAATCTTTTTACCCCTAATGTCATATACCAGTAGCTGGACGCTCCCAGGATTCTCAATTGAGTATTGGATAGTAGTAGATGGATTAAATGGATTGGGAAAATTCTGTTGGAGATTAAAACCAGATATCATCGCCACATTCTCTGATGTTTTCAATGTATTAAAACTGTCTTGATCCTGCATTAAGTGATACATGTATACCTGCCCAACGGAGGCATACCAGATGTCTTCCCGGTTGCTCACATATTCAAGATGGGACCAGATGTAGTCAAATCCCCAAATATTTTCCTGAGATAACACATGAGGGTGGCACATGAGGTGATAAATTCCATTCATTTCATAAGCTGTATCGAATGAACTATTTAAGTCCTCCAAATCCGTAGTTCCTTCCCAGAATGGACCCACTTCGCGAGACATACCGGTGCTTCCATAAAAAGAACGATCTTCAACCCAATCAGGGAAGGCATAGTTGTTGGAGGAGTACATACGACTTACCAAATATTGATTTGAAGCTACTAGCGCATCTATTTCATCATCGTATTCACCATAGGGTGCAATCCATAAGTAAACATATTCTTGATCCCCCTTTCTGAAATTGGCTGGGAGATCCAGATTCTCGATAATGTCAGCCTTCGAACCAGAAACTTCGTAGTCAGCATCAACATATGGAGCGTGTGGATGATTACGGCTATGTGATGCTGCTTCAACCATTCCCAGATCTAACTGCTCTTGAATGTGTTGCCATGTACTGGTATTACAACCTTCACTAATGATACCCACTGAAATCCAGAGGTTATGGTCACGAAATACGGATACAGCATATGGAAAGTATTCATCAAACCAATCAGCCCAATCATCTGCTGAACAGGTTACGGTTGCCGTTCGATTATCGTAATATTTTGAAATGCCGTAAAATGATATCGGCGCAGTAGTACCAGCGGAGCTTAAAATCCTTAGGAACAGGCTATCACTTTCGTTAGCAAAAGCAACAGATACATAGGCCATTTCTGTATCCATGTCAAAGCGAACCGCTTCAATTCCATTATAGAATTCCGCAGCAAACTTCTCATCAATGGTCGACCAGGATTCCGCGGCAGAATATCGTTTTTGAGCGGTAAGCCCCTCAGAATAAGAAACCGACAATTCATAAGTTAAAGGGTAAGATAGGCCATAATCTTGATGAATTGTTGAATCTACGACACTGTTGACCACATTGTCGCTATCTATTGTAATAAATAGCTTTTGCTGTGACCACACAACAGACGTAATACAAAAACATAGAACGGTCCGAAAAATAACTCTCATTATTATTTCTGACCCAATTTCTCATGCAGAACATGTAGAAGTGGTGAGTCACCGTTTTCTAAATAGTCTCCAACAATGGTCCAGATAATCACACCTCTCGCATTATTATCCAAAATATAGTCTGCCTTGTAGCCAACTGATTTCTCATCATCGTAAGACACGAGAATTTTCTTTTTTCGATTCACAAAATAGGGGACCTTGGCCTTTTCATCCCATTTTCGTCTAAATCCGACTCCCTTGTTTTCAAGCATCTGATAATCAGCGAATCCTTCGGGATGGAAAAATGTGCTGACGCCAGAATGTTTGCCATAGATTTTTCTGCATTGGCCAAATGTGCGACCATAAAAAGGAGCACCGATGTTTAATTTTTCTGCCGGAACCCCGTAATCCTCATGGTATAGTCTAAAGGCTTGATCGACACTACCTCCTGAGCTTGCAAACAAGGGGGAGTTGTGATTTGATTTACTGTCCCAAACACCATGAAAATCGTATGTCATAATATTAATGAAATCAAGAATTTCAGAAATTGCCACAACGTCAAATCCTTTGGCGACTGTGGGTGATGCTGGTGCAGCAAATGATAGTGGATAGTAGAGGTCAGTTTCATCCGAATGCACATCAAGACTATCTCTGAGTATTGAAAGGAGCAGCGTGAAATTATCGTAATCAGCCGGTGAACCGTTATGAGCCTCTAGACCTGGATACTCCCAATCAATGTCGATTCCGTGGAAACCATACTTTCTTATAAGATTGATGCAACTTGAAGCAAATTTGGCGCGCTTTTCTTTTGAGGATGCTACTTCTGGAAAATTCCCACTGTCTTCCCAGCCACCAATGGAAACCATAACTTTTACACCGTGCCCTTCCGCATAGTCAATCAGCGACGTGTTTGGAAGGAGGTCTCCAGTATCTTTGTTTCTGAGATCATTAAGCAGGAATTCATCGGCTTCAGGATGTAGACCGAGCAACTCACCCTCAGGTGTCGGATAGAAGAAGGCATAATTAATAATCGTCAACTTCTCATAGGGGATTGTAGCTTGGTTAACAAGGGTGTCTCTCTCCATAAATCGCCAGGAAGGAAAATAACCGATAATATCTTTTGCACCTGATGATGAGACGCTAAAAATTAATAGTATTGTTAGATATAAAGTTTGCGATGTCTTCATGTTCCCCCTCCATTAAAATTGAATACCACTGTTAGATGGAACGGATGCATCTATCCCATGATCACTTCAATCAAATTCGTAGATCCCGCAGGCATTGAAGGAATGGGGCCCTCGTGAGGTTTACCATTAATGGATATCTCTTTAACACCCTTACTCACCTGATTTGGATTCTTGACACGGATGTCGAAAGTAGCCTCACGCCATTTCCGCGTGAGTTCGAAGGAATCCCAGTCCTTTGGAATGCAGGGATCGATGAGTAGACCCTCAAATGTCGTGCGAATACCCAATATCCATTGTGAAACAGCTACATAAAACCAACTGGCTGAGCCTGTTAACCAGGGGTGTCGCGCCTGTCCGTGACGTGTGTGCTGATCTCCCATAATAAACTGACAATAGGAGTAAGGCTCAGCTTCTCTAATATTAATCGAATCATTTTGATTATAAGGTAATATGGAGTCGTAATATTTCATCGCACGATCACCATTCCCAAGCATGCAATCGGCAATAATCGCCCAGGGATTAGAATGACTAAAAATAGAAGCATTTTCCTTTACACCGGGATAAACTCGTGTCACATAACCTATGCCATCATCAGGTTTAGTGTAGGCGGGCCAGACGAGATGATTCCCATATTTTGAAGAAAGGTGTCTTTCAACTGAATCTGCACTTTTCTGCGCTCTTTGAGGAGAAGCGACACCAGAAACTACAGCCCAGCTCTGCGAGTTAAGAAAAATTTTCCCCTCCGGATTGGATTTTGTACCGATCTTTTGACCATCACGAGTAAACCCTCGGATGTACCAATCACCATCCCATAGCATCTCTTCACAGGAAGTTTTCACCTTCTCCGAAATTGCAGAATATTTTTCGACATCATCAGTAAGATTTAATATTCCAGCAGCATCTATGAAATATTGAAGCGCCCAATAATGCATAAAGGAGACCATGGCACTTTGGCCCCCGCCAAGGTTCAAGCAATCGTTCCAATCTGCCCGTAGTCCCTGACAAATCCCATTAGTTCCAATATAATCTGCTGAAAAATCGAGCGTACGTTTCATGTGATCATAAACCGTATCATCACCGCCATCTGCATAGGGTACACGCACATCAAAGAAGTCTAAATCGCCGGTTTCTGATACGAATTCACATATTGTGGTCACCAACCATAGTGCATCATCGGAGCAAACGTCTTCCAGACCGTGAACAATATCAGATAGGGAGGGAGTGGGCACAACTGTGGGTAACTTCACACCTGGTAAACGATCTTCTTTTGATTTAAATATTTCAGGATCAAATAAATGTATAGCATAACCTTTATTTGATTGAGCATGCAAAAGTTCGAGAATTCGTTGTCTACTCATGTCAGGGTTACTGTGAAGAACACCGAGGATATCCTGTGAAGTGTCCCGGTATCCAAGACCTGTACGGCCTCCAACTTCTATAAAGGAGGCGAACCGAGACCAAACGATGCAGGTTTCAGCCTGGTATAGATTCCATGTATTCATCATCGTATTTAGACCATCATGTGGGGTATTACATTGAAATTGGGACGTTTTATTATCCCAATAGGTCTTCAAATCTTCAAAGGCCTTGTCGACTTCGTGAAAATCACTGTATTTCTTTTTAATCCGGTTCCCATTATCCGATCTAGATCCAACTCCGAGCATGAAGACCAGTCGCTTGCTTTCACCAGGCTCCAGCGAAAGTTTTTTGTGCAGGGCTCCGCAGTGATTCCCACCTAGTTCTGATCGATCAGAGCAAATGCCGCGTTCTACAGCCTCTGGATTCGTTTCGGTATGATAGTTACCGATAAAGCTATCTCGATGTGAATCATATGAATCGGGTGTGAAGTTTGATGCGAAAAAGTGATAGGTCCAGGGTTCATAGAAAAAATCAAACTCAATGATACCGTCCTTATAGCTGGATCCACTGGCGTAGAGACTCATCTGTAGATTTTGATTATCTATTTCAATGTGATGATTGGAAAATTCAAGATACGAGAATGCACTAAGCTTTCTAGTACGTTTGCTGTTATTCGTAATGGTTATGTCCCAGAGCTCAACATCTTCTCCAAGCGGAATAAGCATGAGTTGCTCAACTGATATTTCAGAATAGTTGCATTTAAATTTTGAATACGATAACCCATGATGAACTCTATAGGTTGCTTCATCAAGACTTTTTCCTACGGGTTGCCAGGAGGCGGACCAGTAGTCTTTATTCTCGTCATCTCGTAGATAGAAGTAGTGACCTGGACGATCTAAGGGTACACTATTGGGTCTGAAGCGTGTTACACGACCATGTTCAGCTGATTTGTAAAAGGAGTAACCACCAGCATTGTGAGAAAGGACAGAGCATAAGTTTTCTAGACCGAGATAGTTTGTCCATGAAACTGGGATATCAGGCCGCTCAATTATGTACTCTCGGTTTACCTTGTCAAAATGTCCGTACTTCATATGTAACTCCAAATCGCAATGTGTCAAGATTGGTAGGTAGTGTGCTGATTAATTACAGTTGGCAGCATGGTGTATGTGACACCTTGTATAAAAGTATACGGAACTTTATTTATTTCCCAGTAAATTCTGCATGTGAACTAACTAAATGTTGATTTTTAGCATATTGGGGTGCAAATTGGGAGCAACAATAAGTGATATAGTATTGTTAATATAGTATTTATGATAGTATACCAACGCAATTGAAAAGGAAAACATGAATCCGAGTACAGTTCAATCTTATGATTTCAGGTTGATTAGGAATATAAATGACCGAATAGTCCTAAATCTGATTCTTGAAAACGAAACCATTTCAGGAGCAGATCTCGCAAGGTTATCGGGTATGCAGCCATCGACTATATCCAATATTATTAAGGGTTTAAAGCGACGAGACCTGGTGAATAATCTTGGTAAAGGTGAATCAACTTTCAAGGGTGGCAAGCGTCCATTTCTTTGGGAAATCAATAGTAGCGCAGCTTACGCCTTGGGTTTGGATGTTGAAATAGGACAGACCGCCATAGCTCTGCTAGGCTTAAACGGGGATGTTAAGAAAAAGAAAATTTACAAAACAAATGGAATCACTAATCCGAGAGAATTGTCTCAGCATCTTTTGAGAAGTGTCGCCGATTTAATCAAAGATTCCGGTGTGGAATTGGAAAAAATCCTGGGAGCGGGAATTGCCATTGCAGGTATTGTGAATAGAGGGAATGGTGAGGTCATGATGACGGATATCATCCCCCAAATGAATTTTTCAATCACCGAAGCGCTACAAAAAAAGTATCAGTTCCCAGTGATTGCTGAGAACAATGCAAATGCCAGTGCCATAGGTTCTAAGGTCGTTGGGACTGCCAAGGGGCAGCGGAACTTTATGACAGTATTGATTAAGGTTGATGCTCATGTGAGTGGTATCGGAATTGGGTTGGTTCTCAATGGTGAATTGTACCATGGTACCAATTATTGTTCTGGAGAAGTCGTGCCAGAATTTCCACCTATGTATAATATGATTAGTAGGTTGCGAGATCAATTCAACAAAGGAAAAATTCTAAAAAAATATCTAAACAAAATCGAAGACCTGAATATCCGCATGCTAATCAACGCTGCTAACGAAGGCGATGCTTTGGCTGTTCACTATTTCATGCTACTCGGTAGGTTAATTGGAAATTCCATCTCAAAGCATATAGCGATGATTAACCCAGCACGGGTAATTATTACGGGTGATGTCGCTGAAGTGGGGGACCTTTTACTTGATCCAATTAAGGAAGTTGTTTCATATGATCTCGTCTCGATCAGTAAGGAAAGTCTCTCCATCGTTGCCAGCAAGAGCGGTCGATACTCAGTAGCTGTTGGAGCGGCATCGATCATTCTGGATGAGTTTTTAAAGGTGCCTGCCTTTACGACAAATCGAATCGTAAACCTCTCCTAAGCATCTCCTAAGTCGCAACAGATATACTAAGAAATCTCCCTGCCTAGATGGAACAGATAAAAAAATTTACCATTTTAGTATATTTCTATTGAAAACAAACTAACTGTATGTAACTTCAGCCAATTAGTTAGGACAGGTTGAAATGCACGAACATCTATGGGAATCGATCCTTGAAGAAGTTTGAAACAAAATACAACTGGAGCAGAGTGCTCCTTATAATGATTTTGCTTTTGTCATCGAGTGCAACGTTGCAGGCAGGCATAACGGGTAAAATTTCCGGACGAGTTACAGATAGTGATAACGAAGAACCCCTCATTGGCGTTAATGTTATTGTCGACGGTACCTCCTCTGGTGCTGCTACTGATCTAGAGGGACATTATACAATATTACATCTTCCGCCCGGTACCTACACTGTTACTGCAACTACAATTGGATATTCCACACTAAATATTACAGACATTAGAGTGCTCATAGACCAGAACGCCAGGGTAGACTTTACAATGAGTTCCGCGGCAATTGAAGGCGAAGCAGTCACCGTTGTGGCCACTCGACCAGTTGTTAGACCCGATGTTGCAACAAGTGTTACCGCTTTACGTGGTAATGAGATTAGTGAATTACCCGTCGCTACAGTTACAGCTGCCATTGCGCTGCAAGCAGGAGTCGAAGATGGCTTGGTCATTCGAGGTGGCGGAGCAGAGGAACTATTATTTCAAGTTGATGATATTACTCTAAGGGACGCCAGAAATAATCAACCCATCACGGGAATCCCCATCAGCGCAATTCAGGAACTATCGATTGAACGTGGTGGTTTTAATGCGGAATACGGCCAAGTAAGGACCGGTGTTGTAAATATTGTTTCTAAAGAAGGTAGTAAAACTGAGTTGGAAGGAACTATGACTGTAAAGTATGGTCCACCAGCTCCAAAGCATTTCGGGCTGTCTCCTTACGATAAGAATTCGATGTGGATGCGTCCTTATCTGGATGATGACGTAGCTTGGACTGGGACAGAAAATGGTTCCTGGAATATTTATACTCAGGATCAATATCCAGATTTTAATGGTTGGAACGCCGTGTCAGAGCAGCTCCTCTCCGATAGCGATGCTTCAAATGATTTGTCACCTCTTGCAGCACAAAAACTTTTTCTATATCAACACCGTCGCACGCCCACCACTGATCAATTTGATTACAATGTAGACTTTGGTTTCGGAGGTCCAGTACCAGTCATAAGTGAACAATTGGGAGAGCTGCGATTTTACCTATCAGGTCGGACTCAGAAGGAGATGCTACTGGTCCCACTCTCAAGGGATGATTATATCGACTATGACTTTATGCTGACAGTTGCCTCTGACTTGAAGAGTACCATGAAATTGAAATATATCGGAATGCTCGGTCAAAGTCAGAATGTAGCCCAAAACTATGATGAAGCGGGCAATACAAGTACAGCATTTTTGAGATCACCCTATCAGATTGCCGAACGAACGGGTTATTCGCAGATAACAGCCAGGCTGTTTACTCCGTCGTATTACAGTTTGGCAACTCTTGATCATTCAATGCACGCGTTAAAATTTAATCACACCATGAGTGCCAAGACTTTTTACGAAGCGAGTATTGAGAGGGTCAGCAGAAGTTATTTGACCGGTCCGGTTGCTCAGCGAGACACAGCACGGAATGTAATGATTGCACCAGACTATTATGTAGATGAAGCACCATTTGGTTTTAGCGGTTTACCCGATGCTGGAATCGGCAATGAAGCAACAGATTTCTTTTTCGGAGGTCATACCGCAACAACTCGTGACAGTTCAACCACTACCTCCACAACAATCAAATTAGACATGACGAGTCAGGTCAATTTTGAGAATTTGGTCAAGACTGGATTCGAGATTGTGGTGAGTGATCTTGATTTGAGTTATGGATATGTCAAAGAATTGTTTCCTGAGGGTAATAATTATGTACGTGAGAATAATAACCCCATTAGAGGTGCTGCATACATCCAGGATAAATTTGAAGTTAGAGAATTCATCCTCAATCTGGGAATGAGAGCGGATTATAGTAATGGCAATCGAACGTGGCCTTCTTTTATACCGTTCTCAGATGAGTGGAAAGAATATGCGTCCCCTAGTTTTAGCGAAGACTCATCTTATACTTCTCTAGACGCAAAATCAATTCTATCGTTTAGTCCCAGGCTCGCCATATCGCACCCTATTACTGAGGAATCAAAGTTATTCTTCAATTATGGTCATTTTCAACAACTACCTACATACGAAGAAATGTTCAGGTTAGGGCGGGGCAAACTTGGGCAATTAGAAAATTTTGGAAATCCAGATTTGGTGTTGGAACGCACCGTCTCCTATGAGTTAGGCTTTGATTATTCAATGCTAAATCAATACTTATTTCAGGTAGCTGGATTCTATCATGACATTGTGGACCAGCAAGACTTTACAGACTACTTTAGTAGAGATGGGATCCAGGTCCAGGTAGCTAACAGCAACAGTTATGAAGATATCCGTGGGTTCGAATTTTCAGCTAGAAAAACGTCAGGCGACTGGTGGACGGGATTTCTAAACTATACCTATCAGGTAAATACCGCGGGTCGATTTGGCAAAGCGGAAATTCATGAAAACCCTACAGATCAAAGACACTATGATGAAAACACGGCTAATTTATATCAAAGCAAACCCATCCCACAACCCTATGGCCGAGCAAGTTTAACCTTTCATACACCCAAAGAATTTGGTCCCAACCTTGCTGGTATTCGTCCAGCTGGGGGCTGGGCAATGAATTTTCTAGGCTATTGGCGAGCCGGTAGGCAAGCTAGAGTGACTGGTGCCTATCCCGGCGCTGCTGAAGGCGCTGGTACCTATCTTAAATACCGAGATTATTATAATCTTGTGCTGAGACTAAAGAAAAACACTTACATCCAGGATAGAAATTTCTCCTTCTTTGTTGAAGTTAGCAATCTTATGAATACCAAGAGATTGTCACTGGCTGGATTTCAGGACTTTCACGATCAACTCGCATATTTTACTTCCCTGCATTTGCCCAATAGTAGAGACTACAACAACATCGTTGGTGAAGACCTGATCGGCGATTTTAGAGATGATAATATCGACTACCAGCCCATAGAGCAACAAGGTTTAATAATAAGTGATACGGATCAAGGTGTAGAGGGAGCGATCTACTACGGAAAAATGGATGATGGTGACATCGTTCACGATGTCGATTATTGGGAATATTTAGAAGGCGATGAACCGACATGGTCACGCGTGAATGAAACCCGAATGAACAAGATTATTAATGATAAGGCCTATATCGATATGCCCAATCAGACATCATTTAATTTTTTAAACCCAAGACAAATCTTTTTTGGAGTGCAAATATCATTTTGATCACCATAATCAAGGCAATACCGGCATATCGAGGTAGTGAGAAGAGTTCCTCTCACTTGAGTGTCCGATCTCAATCCAGAAACATCTTCCGGTTTCTCACCTTAGTTTTGTTCTTACTGGCAAATACTAATTTACTGATTGCTCAACCATCAGGTCTTGAAATAAAAAAGTTCAACATAGGTGCTTTACACAGTTGGTATTCAAGCCTTGGTTGCGAATTAGAATCGCGTGGACCCCTAGGTGATCAAATGGAAGGTATGAATTGGCCAGCCCAATATGGCCGCTATGATAATCAAGCAGCAAAGTCAATGTGGATTGGCACTACAGACTATATCGATCCGACTTATAACGACACACCTTTTCCATACAAGGTTATCGTAGCTGGAACAAGAACCTCAGACCCCTTAAGAATGATCATTCCGGTAGAATTCAAAATGATTGGTAAGTTTGATCATCCCTTGGTAATAGTTGATGGAAACCCTGCCACGGATATGGACTTTGATGATCTGATCGACGAGATTGATCCCACAATGGCGGCAGATCGAGTCATCGTAAATAAGCTAAACTCCTCTCTTGGAATTACCATCACCCGAACTCTATCAGCTTATTCACAGGAGAAGAATGATAATTTCTTTATATACGATTACGTATTTGAAAATACTGGAATCGTTGATCTTGATGGCACTGTAGTTGAACAAACCCTAACTGACGTAGTATTCCATTTTCAATATCGATACGCTTTTGGATGGGTTCCATTTGAAGAAGATTGGTATCCATCAAACAACATCACCTGGGGACGTAATAGTGTAAATCATACAATTTGGGAAGATCCGGACAATGGTGATCCCATGCGAGCTACCTACGTCTGGTATGGTCCACATTCCCAATCGATTCATGGATGTGATGCTGATTGGGGTTTACCTCATCCCTCAGAAGGCCGTGCCTTAGGACATCCAGCTTATACAGGTGTGGTCGTGTTACATGCTGATACTGATGCTAATGATGAGACTGATGATCTCAGCCAGCCATCAACTACAGCCCATTTAGGCTCTGATGGGGACAACCTCTCATTCGATCAATATGTTGGAAGTATCATGGCCACCTATTATGAAAACATGACCCAGGGGCATCCTGAGAATACAATCTGGGAAGAGATGCAAGCCAGTGGGATTAATTGTGGTGATCAATATGGTGGAGATGGGGGTGGATACGCACCTGCACAGGGGTATGGTCCCTATACTCTTGAGCCAGGGCAAAATGTTCATATCGTTTTCGCTGAGGGGGTAGCAGGTATTGACTTTGAAAAAAGCACACTGGTTGGAAACACCTGGTACAATGACTTGGGTCCATTTGATTTGCCAGGTTCAGGTACCACGAATGATCGCAATGAGTATAAACGTGAGTGGGTGCAAACCGGCGAAGACTCACTCATGCAGACCTTTCGTAGAGCCATTAGCGCTTATGACAATAATTATGAAATTGACCAACCACCACCTCCACCAAGTGAGTTTCTAGTTAATTCCGGTGGTGATCGAATCATTCTGGCCTGGAATCAAAAAGCCGAAGAAGATGATAATTTCTCAGGCTATCGTGTCTTCAGGGCAGAGGGTAGACCAGACGCTTTTTTTCAGAAAATATTTGAGTGTGGTCCAGGCACTGATGTAACAAGCATAGCAAATCAATTTGAGGATGTTACTGCGCGCCGGGGATTTGACTATTACTATTATGTTGAGAGTGTCGGCTCAAATAATCTTGTCAGCAGCAAATTCTATACGATGACAAATACTCCAGCATATTTGCGCAGACCTGCTTCAGAATCCTTCGAAAATCTAAGAATTGTACCAAACCCATTCCACGTCAAGTCCAGGAGTATGCAATTTAACTCTCCAGACCGACTTGCATTCTATGGATTACCAGGATTTTGCACAATTAGGATATATACCGAACGGGGAGATCTAGTGGAAACCATCGATCATCAAGATGGTAGTGGTGATGAGCTATGGAGCTCGATAACTGAGGCTCGACAAATCATTGTGAGTGGTTTATACATAGCTCACATTGAGGTCACCCGGAATATTACCGACGAGGAAACGGGTGAAGTGTTCTATAGAAAAGGCGAGCAAACCTATCGAAAATTTGTGGTCATTCGATGATGAATTATAATCAAAAATTAAGATCGAAGACATTCATGGTCAGGCATTTTAGATCCGCCCTAAAAGTAGCAAGTCTCGCTCTAGTTGTGTTTTTCTCCATCCAGAGTTGCGAGCTGATAACACCAGATGCATACATAGAAGCTGAGAGCAGGATATCAACTTTTGATAGCAGAGCGTGTAATTTTATGACTCGGGATTTTATATACATTGATACCGTCTTCTCAGGGACAGACACTTCTATAGTAAATGATACACTTTATCATGCCATTGAGGCTTACAGTAATGACTATACAGTACTTTTTGACTCATTAGTTTTTGAGGCTAACAGCTCAGATATAGCTCAATTGGGCAGTTTGTTTGACTCTATAGTTACTGGGAGTGGGGTCGTCTTAACCGATACCACAAATCTGGTCGGTTTCAATGGAACATCGGAATATCTCTATTTCCCTAATACTTCGGGTGGAACATTTACAGTATTTGTTAGCTGGGCTTTCACTGGTAAAAATGTAAGTGATTATGTCACTGTTGATTTTATAAATGAAAGCGGGTCTCCAGCCAATATTCTTACATTAGATATGCCACTTGAAACCATCTCGGGATGCACTGTAGAATACCTCGCTAATGAGGAAACTGGTGCGATTTCTGATAGTCCTGCGATCAAGACCCGTACATCATTTGATCTAGAATCAACCCCATATTTAATGCGCGTGACGCGAACACAGTTTATTGCTGGAACCGAAGAAGTTCCGCTATACATAGCCCTACTTCAGAATGATTAGAACGGAGCCAAAAATTAATGCAAACAACACTTCAGATTCATGCTTTGGCTGGAAAGACTAGTATGAAAATACCTCTAGCTATGCGTTTGTTGATATTTGTATTGCTTCTTCTTAGCATCAATGTCGTTGGTATTGCTCAGGAAAACGAAAAGGATGCTCAAACCGGATTTCAATTTATGAGCGTTACTTCAGATGCCCAAGCGGGAGCTATGGCTGAAGCAATGACCACCATTGAGGGTTCTGCCACGGCACTCTTCTTTAATCCAGCTGGCATTGCCCGGTTGACCACAAATTTTGAAGCGAGTTTTAGTATTAATCAATGGATAGCAAATATTCAGCATAATTCTGCTGGACTCCTTTTTCGTCCGAAAGAAGGCAAATACGGCGTGTTTGGGTTAAGTTTACTTTCGGTTGATTATGGAACCCTACAGGGAACTATGGTTTGGCCGAACTCACTAGGATACGTTGACACTGAAGAGTTCTCACCTTCCGCCTTTTCTTTAGGAATTGCATATGGGAAGGCACTGTCAGATAAATTCTCTCTCGGTTTCCACCTAAAAAATGCATCTTCCTATTTAGGTCAGAGTACCATTCTTAAAGAAGACTCCACCTTTGGAACGACAAAGAATGTGGCCAGTGCTCTGGCATTTGATTTTGGTACACTTTTTAAAACTGGGATTCGAGACGTCACCATAGGAATGTCAGTAAAGAATTTTTCGAAGGAAGTCACCTATGCCCATGGTGAGGAGAATTTCCAACTACCCTTAACTTTTACTCTGGGCCTGTCATTTGATATTTTTCGTTTTTTCGAAATTGAAACAAATCAATCACTTATGCTGGCAATGGACGCCACCCACCCGCGTTCACATCCCGAGCAACTTAAGTTTGGTCTGGAGTATGAGCCCTTGAGCATGATTGCCTTAAGAGCTGGGTATTTGATGAACAATGATGAAGATGATCTCACATTTGGACTGGGGCTTAACTATGCTGGTGTGACTTTTGATTATGCCCTCACACCCTTTGGCCGATTTGATAGTATTCAAAGACTCTCTCTCAGGATTGCTTTATGATGAACAATAGACTACCCAAGCAGCGGAGTAGGGCGGAGTCAAAACACTCATGGACTATACTGCTTCTGCTTTTTGGGATACTTTTGATAAGCTGCGAAGAATATCCAGAAATTGATCTTGTAAATTATGAAGATCAAACAGCTGGTGATACACCACTCATTACTAGTATAGATCCACCGATTGGGAGCGCTTTCGCAGCATATACCATCGTGACAATATCGGGTCAAAATTTTTCTCCCGACAGTGGTGGCAACAGAGTCTATTTCAGTGGAGTCCAAGCACAAGTCCAAAGCGAGTCTGTGACTGAAATCATCGTTGATGCGCCAGATATTACCGGTGATGATTTGGTTATTAACATCGTCGTAGATGGTGCCCTCGAAATAAGTTCATCACCCTATAGTTTAGCGAATTTAAGCCTCGAGTACGGTGGCTTTGGGAATGCCGAGAAATCACGCTGTATTGCCATGGATTCTGATGAAAATTTATACGCCATGCTGGATGATAGAACCGTGGTCAAAGTCACAGCATCTGGAGAGCGTATTAACTATGGTACAACCTCAGCCTTCCCATCTGCAAATGAGATGAGAGTAGGACCTGGGGGAGCGCTTTATATCCAAAGAACCAGCCAAAGAATTATTTACCGGATACCTCCTGGGGGAGGTGATGCTCTAGAGTTTATCACCTTCCCCGAAACTGTTGGGGGTCAATCAGTTCGTCTCACATCATTCGATTTTGATGAACATGGAAATATCTACGCTGGTGGAATTGGTGGTGGACTGGTCACAGCAAACACTTCAGGCAACAGTTATGGAAATGACCAATATTTAGATGGTGAAAAAATTAAATCGATTCGCGTCTTTGACAATTTCGTTTATGTCGGTTGCGAGGACGGGGTGTGGAAAAATGAGATTGTTAGTGACACCGGGAGCGTAGGTCCCAGCGAGCTTGTGTTTGACTGGGCTACAGCAGGTGAATTCGCTGATTCAGACTTGAAATCAATTACTTTTTCTGTAGACGGTGATATGCTAATTGGTACGGCAAATACCGCCACTACCACTCTAGATCCAATCCTTGTGTTATACTCGAATGGTAGTTTTGAACCTCTCTATCCAGGTCAGCTCTTACTTCCCGCAGATCACATCGTCTGGGGCAATGGAGCTTATGTCTATGTCAACAGGGCTAACCGAGACTCTGAACTTCGCAGAATTATTCGAGTGAATTTGCTGAAATCTGGCGCACCATATTTTGGCAGGGGTTTGTAGGTAATTTCAATGATAATAAAAGAATTTCACAAACAAAGACAAACTAATCCAAGAAGGAGGATTTGATTATGCTTAGTAAGCTACAAAAACAAACAGCTCTGGCTGTTGTGCTAAGTCTATTTTGCACATTTGGGTTCGGTCAATCGACGATTCTGAACTTTGATGAAACATCGGCCGACTGGGCTGTTGTAATGGGCCATCCTGGGAACACAGTTATCCTTGAGGATAATTTCGAGGATTTTACTGAAGGATCTGGCGCCATGCAGGTCGAGGTACAGCTCACAGACCAGGTCGGATGGGGAACCTGGACCGATATTGGATATACTTTTGCCGAGGCCCAAGATTTCACAGGTTATAGTGAAATGCGTTTCAAGTTGAAATTGCTAAAAGAGCCCACATCAAATATTCGTTCAATGCAATTTACTTGTGATGTTTTCGAAGCATCTGGTGAATTGTGGCGCTATCCTGAAGATTTGGATATTTTTTATAGTCCTCATACTGATGCTGATGGGAGCGAATGGTTTGAGGTCACAGTTCCTTTTAGTCGTTTCGCACAACCCAGTTGGTACTCAACCCCGGACAATGGAATCTTTGATCCGGATTCCATTACTAAATTCAATTTTGGTGTCCATTCCGATAGCTCAGCAGGATTTTTCAATAGTGCCTTTGACACAGTAACATTCCTAATTGATGATCTGTATTTAGCCAATCCTGTTGAAGATGGTCAAATGCATGCCTTCGATGAAATGGCTGGAGATTGGGCAGTGGGAGCTGGCAATGAGAATGTTGTAATCCTCCTTGAGGATGATTATGATAATATTTTTGAAGGTGCCTCTGCCATGGGTGTTGAGGTTCAATTTGATGCCCCCTATGCAACCTGGGGAACCTGGACTGATATTAATTACACCTTCGATACTCCAGTGGCTCTCGGTGCTGCAACTGAGCTAAGATTCAATATCAAAATGCTCAAGATTCCAGTTCGGAAGAACCTGATCTTCACGTTTGATCTATTCGATGTTGATTCAACTGAATTACACCGCTGGGGTGGTGATTCTGAACGTCCCGGTCACTATGGAATTTTCGAGCATATCGATATCACTTTCCACGAGTGGAGAGAAATAGTTATTCCTCTTGATGACATGTTCAGACCATCCTGGTCAACCACCTATGATGATGAGATTGCAACTGTAGCCAAATTTGGCTTTGGAATTCATACAACTCAGAAACAGGTAGATGCCGAATGGAATGCCTGTGTAGATGATACGGTCTCATTTGCTATTGATAATTTGAGAATGACGCATGGTAGTACTGATGTAGTGGGTATTGACAGTGACTTTCCAGAAGTTGCAAGTCAATTCCAATTAAGTCAGAATTATCCGAATCCCTTCAATCCAACGACAACTTTTAGCTATGTTGTTCCTCGATCATCCGAGGTAGCCATTGCGGTATACAATATTCGTGGTGAACTAGTTAGAACATTGGAAAGCGGATATCAAAATGCTGGACGTCATCAAGTCGTTTGGAACGGTATGGACAATTCTGGTGAAATCATGAGTAGTGGTATCTACATTTACTCATTAACATCTGCATCTCACACAATTTCCAAACAGATGCTATTTTTGAAATAAAAAACAGATCTCCTCTGTTGATTGTGCCCCATGTATGTGATGTGCATGGGGCATTTTTTCACTTTACAGTAGAAATGTCAAATTTTGTAGTTCAAAGAGAATTATTTGTAAGATGGGCATGATAAGCCACACATTTGAATTGAAAATTGATAATTTGGTCATGCGCTCAAACAACTACCTTCGGAAAGAATTAAATGATTAGAGATAAATTCAAATCCAAGCATCCCGCCACCTGGGTTCCTACTCTATATTTCTCTGAAGGCTTGCCCTTTGTAGCTACCGCAACAGTTTCAGTGTTAATGTATAAAAGTCTCGGTCTATCCGACGCTCAGATAGCCCTATTTACGACACTGGTCATGTGGCCCTGGACGCTTAAACCACTCTGGGGACCGATCTTGGAAATGTTTAAAACCAAGAAACATTTTGTAATTGGCACCCAATTTATTGGTGGTGTAGCCTTCGGATTGTTGGCCTTATCATTACCGCTTGACGGGTTTCTAAGATATTCATTAGCGATGTTTGTTATTATTGCCTTCAATTCAGCGACCCATGATATCGCCGCTGATGGCATCTTTATTAATACGCTCTCACCGGATCAACAAGCCAGATATATTGGCTGGCAAGGTGCCTTTTATAATGTGGCGAAGGTCCTCTCCCAGGGAGCTTTGGTTTACGTAGCAGGAAGATTAGAAGTTACTATTGGGGTTACTGAAGCCTGGATGGTGGTCATGGGCTTATTTGGATCTATTCTCATTCTGATGGGTCTCTATCATATCAAAATGCTGCCTTCAGGTGGTGCAGCAACGGGTGTGCAAAGTTTTGGAGAAGCATTTGAAACTTTTGGGCAGATAGTAAAAACCTTTTTCCAGAAAAAGCACATTTTGTGGGGTATCGCATTTATTGTCCTTTTTAGGACTGCAGAAGGTCAATTAACTAAAATAGTGCCCCTGTTTATGCGTGCCGCTCGAGAAGATGGTGGTCTTGGACTTATGACCTCTGATATAGGTATTGCCTATGGAATATTTGGTGCAGCAGCCTTTGTAATAGGTTCTATCTCTGGGGGCTATTTTGTTGCTCGTAGGGGTTTAAAGAGTTCTATCTTTATTCTGGCTGTTATCTTTAATCTACCAGATGTGGTTTATGCCTATTTAGCATATGCATTGCCCACAAGTTTTGCAGTTATCTGTACGGCAATTACTATTGAATGGTTCGGCTACGGCTTCGGTTTTGTCGGGATCATCCTCTTTATGATGCAGCAAATTGCTCCAGGAAAATACAAAATGGCTCACTATGCCTTCGCGACAGCGGTTATGAATCTGGGATTTATGTTGCCCTCTATGGTTAGTGGTTATATCAGTGATTATCTTGGATATCAGAATTTTTTCATGTGGGTGATGATTGCGACGATTCCTTCTTTTTTAGTCGCATGGTTTGTGCCGTTTAAAGAAGTAGAAAAGGTATAGAATTTATAGCCGGCCCATTGCAATAATAGGTACGCGTTAGACTTACAATTTACTCAGATCATCATGCTGTATAACTCAAAAATATAACCGCAGAAAAACGGGGATAATATGCATCGCTTCACAAGATTCTTTCTAATTCTTATAGTCATTTCAGGTACCATGGTCTGTGCTCAGAATCGAGTAGTTGGCTATTATCCGAATTGGGTAAGTGATAGTATGCCAGTGGATGAACTCGACTTTAGTATCCTTTCACATGTGAACCATGCTTTTGCCTGGCCAACTGCAGTTGGAGTCGTTCAATCATATCTGGGTATGTTCGATGTAGATCTGAATGTGACCATCCATGAGAATGGCGGATACATATTGTTGAGTTTTGGGGGCTGGGGCAATTCTGATGGATTTGGACCCATGACTTCTGATGCGGACACGCGGCAAACCTTTATAGATAATGTCATACAGACCTGTCAATATTATGAATATGATGGAGTTGATTTTGATTGGGAACATCCCCAAAATTCTGTTGAGACTGATAACTATACATTGTTGATTCAAGAACTACGAGCCGCAGTAGATACAACCTTCGATAATTTTCTTATTACAATGGCTATACCGGCAACTCACTGGAGTGCCCAACATTATGATTTAACAGCCCTTCAGGCTTCCATTGATTGGTTTAATGCTATGACCTATGACTATCACGGGACCTGGAGCACCCACGCGGGACACAACGCGCCCTTATATCAATCGCCGGTTAATGATCCGGATGGATCCTGCCACTTTAGCATGAATTATTTGCTAAATAATAGGGACGTAAACCCCACGAAGCTGAATTTAGGTTTATCATTTTATGGCAAGGAATTTGGAGCCAGTGTGATAAATGGGAATAGCACAGGTGGAAATATAACTTATCAATACAATGAGATTGTAGGATTACTGGATCAGGGCTGGACCTATCAGTGGGATGAAGTTGCAAGTGCAGCTTATCTGCAAAATCCTGAGATGACCAGATTGATTACCTATGACGATCCCCAATCGATTGAAGAAAAATCAGAATATGCTGCGAGTAGGGGACTAGGAGGGGTGATGATTTGGGCGTTAGGTCAAGATTATATCTCAGGCCAGGCGGAACTTTTAGAAGTTCTTCGTCCATATGCACTATCGACAGATGAAGATAATGAAAGCTTGATCTCCGATAGTTATCAAGTAATCTCAAACTATCCTAACCCTTTCAATCCAGGCACTACAATCAAGTACACCCTCTCAGAACAGTCCGATGTTACGCTGATTATATATGATGTTATTGGCAAAGAGATTCAAAACTTGGTCTCCAGATCACAATCTCAAGGAAATTACCAGGTTAGTTGGAATGGGACTAACTATGCCGGTCAGACAGTGGAAGCAGGAATGTACTTTGCCATGCTTCAGGGTGGAGAGCATCTGAGTGTCCTCAAGATGGTTTATCTACGTTAAAACCCACGAAACCCATCAATAGGACCATCCGACCCACAATATTCAAAACTTTTTCAAAACGGAGGCATTATTGATGACCAATACATCCTCAGCCCTTATATAGCTTAAAAAGCCAGGGATTTCCAATCCGTAGGTCACAGGCTCAAGCCCTGCCTGCCAGGCCGTAGCTCGTAGAAGGTAGGCTGGTCCGGAGTACATAATTGAGACCAGTTCATCTGGTTTCTTTTTATTTCTGATCCTCACTAATACAACTGATATTAGGTAGTTTTCACCTACTCGACATAAAGCAGATTATCAAGATCACTATCAGCCCTTGATTAAGTAGACCAATAGACTAAGTTTATGTAAGATTTAAACCACACGGCGGGGTCATATGCAATCACATAGATTATCTGAGCAAGAAGCAGCCCAAGCCTAAAGCGTTA
>Ga0307988_1000643_pt1 | contig 23267 bp, 22 predicted proteins | sample EllFjometagen183_FD_203166 | JGI IMG/M metagenome (GOLD analysis project Ga0307988, IMG submission 203166) | Marine microbial communities from Ellis Fjord, Antarctic Ocean - #183 | ecosystem: Environmental > Aquatic > Marine > Unclassified | place: Southern Ocean | collected 2014-10-08 | reverse complement strand
CTCCTGACATTTTACAGGACAAACCATGTGGAAAATGATATAAATATAATAAAAACTCATAGTCACTCAAAAAAAACTTGACGAACCCCAATTTAATCTCACGTTTGACCCAGAAGTTCTCAAAAATTCTCATTTTTACTCAAACGATAAGGAGGTTGTGATGTCGGGTGAATTCTTAGGTACTTTTAAAAACTCGGTTAACAAGCTTAAATGGATCACAATTCCTGCTGCTTTTAAGAAGAAGTTCAGCTCACTTGCAAAGCAAACTGTTATAGTAACACTTGGTCCCGATGCTGATATCGCAATTTATCCACTTGATAACTGGAATGATAAGATCGAAATTTTAAAAACCGGTACAGACCGCGAGAAGCAGTTACTTTCTAACTTAAGAACATTTGCTTCTTCCGAGCAAAAAATGGAACAGAATGGCAGAATAAAAATTGGTTCAGAACTTTTAGAGATCGCCAACATCACCGATAAAGTTATAATTAAAGGATCGGGAAATTACATCTCTGTTTGGAGTCCACAAAATTTTGAGCAGTTCCGTCAGAAAAAATTAGAAGAGCACAGAAAATCATTTAATTCAATGGATTATCAATAATGACCGAATACCACGTTCCTGTATTATTAGCTGAATGTTTAGAAGCGTTGAATCTGCAAGATGGCAAAATTTATGTGGATGCTACCTTTGGTGGTGGAGGACATTCCCAAAAAATATTGGAAAGTGGAAAAGATCTCATATTATTCGGTGTAGATCAAGACCCTGATTCAATTGAGCAAAGTAAGGTTTTAACAGAAAAGTATCCTGATAATTTTGTGATGATCAAAGAAAATTTTGCTAATATTAGAACAGGGCTTGCACTCGAACGAATCAAGAAGGTTGATGGTATACTTTTTGATCTGGGTGTTTCATCTCACCAGATAAATGATCCCAGCCGTGGTTTTAGTTTTAGAGGTGACGGAGATCTGAACATGCGTATGGATCAAACCTCAGAACTTACAGCAGCCGATGTAGTTAACACCTACTCATTTGAGCAACTGGCCAGGATCTTCCGTGAATATGGAGAAGAAAAAGAAGCTGCCAGAATTGCAAATAATATAATTTTAGAAAGAAGTAAAAAAGAGATAAAAACAACACTGCAACTATCTACAATTATAGAGAATTGTATAATCTCCAAAAAGAGTATCAAAGCTAAAGCCAGGATCTTCCAGGCTTTGCGAATTTACATTAATAAAGAGATGGAAGCTCTTAAATCAGCTTTGAATGATTCAATCAAAATTTTAAATCCCGGCGGGAAGATCGTTGTTATTTCATATCATAGTTTAGAGGATAGGATCGTTAAGAACATCTTCAAATATGAAGAGAAATCATGCATTTGCCCTCCAGAATTCCCGCTATGTGTTTGTGATAAAGTATCAACTCTAAAAATAATCACAAGAAAGCCTGTTGTTCCAACTTTAAATGAGATTGGAAATAACCCGCGTGCCAGAAGCGCAAAACTTAGAATTGCCCAAAAGAGGGAGGAAATATGAACTGGAAAATAGTTGTAATAATTTCTTTGGTTTTAGTTTCAATATTTTGTCATTATAGTAATGAGCACAAGATCATTGTTTACGGACGCAAACTTGATGAATCACGCGAACTCTATCAAGCGTATAAGGTTAACAATTTAGACCTGATTACTTTGAATAGTAAATTAAGTTCTCGCGATAGAATCCAAAGACTTGCATCTGTTAATCTTGATATGTACTTTCCAGCTGACAATGAGAGCGTTCATAATATTAAATACAATGATAAAAAAGAGACTTTCCGGTTGATCGATTACATTGTCCCCTCAGCTGAAGCTCTAACCAGATAATCTATTTGCTCATTCAAACGAATGAGCATTTTTTATGAATACAAGAATAAAATTTTTCATAGCATTTAACATATTACTCATCCTTATCTGGATAGGATATTTATTTTCAATTCAGATTCTTGATGCACATCGCTTAAAAGAAACAGTTCAGATCCGTCAAAATCCATCAAAAGAGATTCTGATACCTAATCGTGGAAACATATATGATAGAGAAGGTGAGCTACTGGTTAGCTCCGTAAAATTCTATCAGCTCGATATTGATAGATGCGCGATAATTGATGATTGTAAAAGAGGTTCACAACTTACAGTAAAAGAAAATTTTGCTAAAATTGCACAAATAATCTCAGATTGCAGTACAATTAAAAAAAATCAATTACTTAAGAAGTTAAACAAAAAACCACAATATTCAAGTATATATCTTGCAAAAGGTATTTCCGAAAACCAACTTCATATTATTAAACAGAAATTTGCAAAACAAAATATTAAAGGTCTTGTCACTTCATTCAGCAATATAAAACGATCATATCCTCACAACAAGCTCGGATCAAATTTTTTAGGTATCATAGATGATAAAGGAGATGGACATTCTAGCAATTCTATCTATACAACAGTAGGAAAAAACGGAATAGAAGCAACTTATAATCAGCAGCTATCTGGTGAGGTTGGTTGGAGAGAAACAATTTACGATGCTAATAATCGCATGATTCCACTACTATTCTTAAAAGAAAGACCTGCAATCCCTGGTAAATCCTTATACCTTACTATAGATAAAGAAATTCAAGAAATATTGGAAGAGAAACTAATTCTTGGTATGGGTGAGTACAAAGCAAAAAATGCAATTGGTATTGTAATGGAGCCACATACTGGTGAGATACTAGCTATGGTTGGTCTTAATAAAGATCATAAGAATAAATCTGCAAAAGAACTTCGCTCTGTAACAAACATTGCTGCATCATTTATGTTTGAACCTGGCTCAACTTTAAAACCAATAACAGCCCTACTTGCATTAGAAGAAAATATTTATAAGCCAACTGATATAATTGATTGCACTGATTATCATCTTGAATATGAATCGGAAGAACGCATAATTAAGGATGATCATGAATATAAAACACTCAACTTCAAAGATATAATTGCCTATTCAAGCAATGTTGGAATCAGCAAGATTGTTGAGGAGATAGGTAGTAAGGTGCTCTATGAACGTATGATCGCAATGGGATTCGGGCATAAAACAGGATCCAATATTTCCGGTGAAGCATCTGGAATATTTAGAAAATTAAAAGACTGGCAGGGTTTTTCACTTCATTCAATATCATTTGGACAGGAAATTTCTGTGAGTGCATTGCAACTAGCTAATTCCTATTGTACATTGGCAAATGGCGGAAAAGTGATGCAGCCGCATCTCATAAAAGAAATTAGAGATAAGGATAATAAAGTAATAACTTCATTCAATCCAAAAGTTATGCGAAAAATTTCTAATAAAAAATCCCTCGATACCTTAAAAGAATTCTTGAAGGGTGTGGTGGATTATGGAACAGCTACCGGTACAAAACTAGAGAATCTTTCAATAGCCGGTAAAACAGGTACTTCTGAAAAATCAATCAGCGGTAAAATTGGATATGAAGAAGAAAAATACACTTCTGTTTTCGCTGGATTCTTCCCAGTAAATAAACCAGAGTATGTTATGGTAATTGTTTATGATGAAGCGGATTACAAATCATATGCTTATTATGCTTCGCTTTCGGCAGTACCCACATTTAGGGATGTTGTTAAAAAAATAGTTAATTTGCCGGATACAGATATAATTGCAAATGTGAAAGAAGATAGTAAAAAATTTGTATTTGCGCCGAATGTTACAGGAATGCAATTAGACAAAGCAATTAATCTCTTACAAAAAAAAGGAATAAATTTCGTTGTTACCGGAAATAATGAGGCTGGAAAAATAATTGATCAATATCCAAAACCTAATACCTCTTTTGATAAAAATGAGACTATCATCCTTAATCTTGACAATAAGCAGGAAGCCGAACAAATGAATGTTGAAGATTATGCAATGCCAAACCTGATAGGATTAAGCCTTAGAAAGGCAATTGCAATATCAAATAGAAGTAGTGTAAAGCTGGTGGTCCGTGGAAATGGAATTATTGTAGCTCAATCTATAAAACAGGGTTCTAACATTAAATTTGGAGATGTATGTACAGTAACGGCAAAATGATCTCAACTGCACAGATAACAGCAAAACTTATTAAAGCTGAGCTGTTGATCAATACAATAAATACAGATCCCTTAAGCAAATATTCTGGTATTCAAACTGATTCCAGAAAAATAGAAAAAGATCATGTCTTCGTTTGTATTTTTGGTTTTATAGCTGATGGACACGATTACGCTCAAGCGGCTGTTAATGCAGGTGCTAAATTATTGATTGTTGAAAGAGAATTAGATATTGTTATACCACAAATTGTCGTTTTTAATGCGCGTAAAGCAACAGCAATATTAGCTACATTATTTTTTAATGATCCTTCAAGTAAGTTAAGAATTATTGGAATAACAGGAACCAATGGGAAGACAACAATTGCGAATATCCTGGAACGGATCTTATTAGGAAATGGAAAAAAAGTTGGCTTAATTGGCACTCTGGGCTACTCTATTAATGGAATTCAGAATAAAACTGAAAGAACAACTCCCGATATTATCGATCTTAATACTATCTTTTGTAAGATGATCGATGAAAATGTTGAATTTGTGATAATGGAAGTTTCTTCACACGCACTATCTTTAGATAGAACATTTGCAATACATTTTCACACTGCTGTTTTTTCTAATCTTACACAAGATCATCTCGATTTTCATGCTAATATGAATGAATATGCCAAAACAAAATTCAAATTATTTGAAAACGCAGATAGAGGTTTTATAAATATTGATGATGAACATGGAGCGAGATTGTACAATAAATGTTCATTTACAAAATATGGAATTTCGTTTTTGGAAGGTGAAGTTAAAATTGCAGAACATGATTACAGTGTTTCCGACTCTAGCTTCACGTTAAATTTTATGGGAAATGAATTCCAATTAAAAACTAAATTAATAGGTAAATACAATATCTTTAATACCGCAACCGCTTTTTCTGTAGCCTTAGATCTATTAGGAAAATCTAATTCAAAACAGATTATCAGTACATTAGCAGATATCAATTGCATTCCTGGTAGATTACAGCAAGTAGGAAATGACAGAAATATCGGAATTTTTGTAGATTATGCACACACACCTGACGCTCTGGAAAATGTTTTAGGAACATTAAAAGAGATAAAAAAAGAAAAAATTATCTGCGTTTTTGGAGCTGGCGGCAGTAGAGATAAAACTAAACGTGCTAAAATGCTGGAAGCCTGCAGAATTGCAGATAGAATTATTATTACCAATGATAATCCACGCGAAGAAGATCCTGCTGATATTATCCGTGATATTATAAGAGATGCTGACATATCCTACTGGATAATCCGAGATCGAAAAAGAGCAATTCAAACAGCAGTGAATTTTGCAAAAGAAAATGATGTTGTACTTATCGCAGGGAAAGGTCATGAAAAGTATCAAGAGATCAAAGGTATAAAACATGACTTTGATGATATTAAGGAAGTTGAGAATGCACTTTTACATTCACGAGATTGTAATGATCTTCTTTCGCTTCCCATTGACCCTCTTCAATTAGAATTGATCTTTCAGCAGAACTTGATTATCAACGATAATTCTTTGATAGAAAGTATCTCAACAGATTCGCGTTCCATAACCGAGAATTCTCTTTTCTTTGCTTTGATGGGAGAGAATTTTGATGGTCATGATTATGTTGAAAAAGTATTGAAAAACAAGAATTGCTGGGCAGTTGTAAATAATGATTATCAAAGTAGTTCCAAAAACATTATTCGTGTAAATAACACGTTAGAAGCATATGCTTTATTGGCAAGAACTTATAAGGAACATTTTGATTTGACTACAATTGCCTTAACAGGAAGTTTTGGCAAAACAACAACAAAAGAATATTTATATAATATACTCTCTGAAACAGCCCTAACTCACAAAACTTATGGAAATGAAAATAATCTGATCGGTGTTCCCAAAACGATCTTCAGACTTAACCCTAAATATAAGTATTCAGTTTTAGAGCTTGGAACTAATCAGTTTGGGGAAATTGAAAAACTTACAAAAATTACTAAGCCCGACATTGGTGTAATTATCTCTATCGGAGCCTCACACCTTGAATTCCTTATAGATGAAATTGGTGTATTCAAAGAAAAAACAGCTCTCTTCCACCCTGAGTTAAAAGAAAAATTCTTTCCGGCAGACGATGAAAGATTTAGAAAATTTACAGGCTTGTCTTTTGGTTCATCTCCGAATTCCAATTTCAGATTTACAGATATTCACACGGAAAATGATACAACTAAATTCAAAGTGAATGAAAAAGAGTTTTCTATTCTAACACCATTTAAAGATTTTTCATTCAATGCAGGAATTGCAGTGGCAATAGCAACAAGATTGCAAATAGATGAGAAAGTGATACAAAGTGGACTAAATAAGCCTCTCAATATATCTCAACGAATGGAAATAATTAAACGAAATGGGAAAACACTTCTGGCAGATTGCTATAATGCGAATCCTGATTCTATGAAAGCGGCTATAGAATTTTGGAATGAATACGAGGTAGATAAACCGCATTATGCAATTCTGGGAGATATGCTGGAACTTGGGAAATTGACAAATGAACTGCACAAAAATATGTTGAACGTGCTTAAGAAAATGGATTATAAACAGTTAATCTCTGTTGGTTCAATTTCACATGAATTCAATGCTGATGTGCATTTTAGGGATGTTGATGAATTGTTATCATCAGGATTATTGGAAGAAATTCCAGAAAATGCTGTTGTCCTCATCAAAGCTTCTCATGGAATTAAATTAGAAAAAATAATAGGAAGGATGTAAAAATGTTTTATCACCTTTTCGCCCCATTAGCAAATACTGAAGTTTTCGGATATCATTTATTTAGAGTATTTCAATACGTTACTTTTCGCGCGATTGCTGCTTTTATAACCGCAATATTCTTCTCAATATTGTTAGGACCCCGATTTATAAAAATGCTTAAAAAGCACCAAGCTGTTGAAAGTATCAATGAGTATGTTCCAATTTCGCATAAAGAAAAGGAAGGAACACCCACGATGGGTGGTCTGGTAGTTATTTGCAGTATTTTACTTTCTGTACTTTTATGGAATAATCTCGTAAATAGTTATGTTCTAATAATGATCATTACAACTATCTGGTTGGGAGCAACTGGTTTTCTTGATGATTATCTTAAGAATTTTTTGAAAGCAAAAAAAGGGTTAATTGCAAAATACAAACTTCTAGCTCAGATAACTTTAGGATTACTTATTGCATTTGCTCTATATTATAGTGCACAAGACCCAGACTTAATCACAAGGATCAATTTACCATTTCTCAAAGGCAATTCGATCCAATTGAAATTACTATTTATCCCCTTTGTAGTTTTCATGGTTACAGCCACATCTAATGCAGTAAATTTAACTGATGGATTAGATGGTTTAGCCGGTGGTACTGTAGCAATAGCAGCTTTGGGACTTGGCATTATGGCTTATATAAAAGGTCATTTTGGAATCGCCGAATATTTAAATTTAGATTTTATAAAGCATGCAGGTGAATTAACAGTTTTTATTGCTGCACTTATAGGAACTTTACTGGGATTTCTTTGGTATAATGTTAAACCTGCCCAGATAATTCTCGGTGATACGGGTTCACTATCTTTAGGTGGGATTTTAGCAGTTCTTGCAGTACTTTTAAGAGAAGAAATATTTTTTGCTATAATTGGTGGAGTATTTGTAATGGAGGCTCTTTCAACAATAATCCAACGCTATTATTTTAAATACACAAGACGTAAAACCGGTACTGGTAAACGAGCATTTCTCTGTGCTCCAATCCATCATCATTACGAACTTAAGGGAATCTCTGAAGAGAAGATCGTGATAAGATTTTGGATAATTGCTGCATTACTTGTAGGTGTAGGTTTAGCAACTTTAAAACTTAGGTAGTAGATGAAAATTAAAAATAAGAAATTTGGAATTCTTGGGATGGCTAGAAGCGGAATCTCTGCTGCTAAAAAAGTACGTGAACTCGGTGGTATTGCCTTTATCAGTGAGTTTAAAGCAGAATGTGATATTCCTGAACCCAATAAAATCAAAGAAGCCTTTCAATGTGAATTTGGTGGACACACAAAAAAACTTCTCAATAATGATGTAATAATTGTAAGTCCAGGAATTCCGGGAAATATTCCAATTTTACAAGAAGCTAAGAGACTAGATCTTGAAATTATTAGTGAGATAGAATTCTGCTTCAAGATTAAACATCCAAGAAGTAAAATAATTGCTATTACCGGTTCAAATGGTAAAAGTACAACTGTAAGTCTCATTCATCAGATCTTACTCTCAGCTGGCTACAGGTCAATTTTAGCTGGCAACATTGGCACTGCGTTCTCTTCTTATCCAATAGAAAACGAAGATATTGATTTTATTGTTTTAGAGCTCAGTAGTTTCCAACTTGAGCTTATTAACACATTTAAAGCAGATGTTGCAGCAATTTTGAATATTACACCTGATCATTTAAATCGTTATAAAAGTTTTGAGGATTATGCAGAAACTAAATTTAATATTTTTAAGAATCAGACCTTAAATGAACTTGCCATTTTGAATTTAGAAGATACAACTTCTGCAAAATTCAGTGATAAAATAAATTCTAACCTTAAATATTTCTCTCATAATTCTAAAACTGATATTCATTTTACGGATGGATCAATAATTTTTGGTTTGAAAAAATTTAACATTCAAGGTGCGTCAATTAAGGGACCACACAATATTTCTAATATGATGTGTGCAATTTTAGCAATTTCCCCATTCAATATTAAGGATGATACAATTCAAAAGGCACTGGAGACGTTTTCACCTCTCGCCCATCGTATGGAATATGTAAAAGAGGTAGATGGAGTAAAATTTTACAATGATTCTAAAGCTACAAATACAGATTCAGTAAGATTTGCACTCCAGTCTTTTGATACAAAAATTAGAATTATTATGGGTGGAGCTGGTAAGGGTGAAGATTACAGTATTTTGATTCCGTTCCTACAACAAAAAGCAAAGAAAGTGTATCTCACCGGAGATACAATAGATGACATGAAAACAGTATTTGATGGTCATGTTGAGAGTGAATCTATCAAAGAGTTTGAAGATGTTATAAAAAAAGCATTCACCGATTCCCAAAAGGGAGACATAATAGTTCTTTCACCCGCTTGTACAAGTTACGACAGGTTTAAGAATTTTGAAGAGCGAGGAAATACTTTTAAGTCAATTGTTTCGAGGCTAAAACAATGAAAACTAAAACCTTTATTGCTCAGTATGATATTTATATTCTTTTTTCATATATCGCACTGATGGCAATAGGTATTTTCATGCAGCTGAATATAAGTTCTGTTAGAACTACCATGTATTTTTTCTATCGCCAGTTTATTTGGCTTTTTCTCTCTTTTGGCTCTGTATATTTCGCATTCAAAATCATTGATATAGAAAAGTTTAGAAAGCTTATCTTCCCATTAATAATTATTACTATCCTCTTGTTGATATCCGTGCTTATATTTGGTGATGAGGTTAAGGGTGCAGTTAGAAGCATACGTATTTGGAAGATAAATATTCAACCAAGCTTACTCGCACGTATTCTCCTGATTTTTTATTTTGCACACATTCTGGATAAACAGAAAAGAAAAATTGATGATACAAGACCAAAAAGGTTTTTTGTTCATTTTAATCAGCTTATCATCATCACGATTATAATTTATTCACTTATCCTATTTGAAAAACATTTTAGTCCTCTTATAATCTCGGGATTAACTTTACTTTCGTTACTATTTATTGCAAAAATCAGATTATCAACAATTGCATTAATTCTTGCAGTATGTCTATTGTTTGGAATATTAATATTACAATTGGGTCCTACTTATCGATCGGAAAGAATGAAAATTTACACAAAGTACTCTCTGTTTCATAAAGCAATGAACAAAGAAGGTAGTTATACCGGGGATAAGGAGTACCAAGTTAGAGAAAGTTTACTCTCTTTATCTGGTGGGAAATTAACGGGTACATCTCCAACAAGAGGAACGGGAAAACACTACTTTCTACCCGAAGCTAAAACAGATTACATTTTTTCAATTATTGGTGAAGAGTTTGGATTTTTAGGTGCACTTTTAGTTATTGGATTATTTGTCTTCCTATTTATTAGAGCTATTATTAATTCGTTACGACAAGATGACATATTCCTAAAATTAGCAGGTATCGGCTTAGGAATGAATATATTTTTTAATGCAATGGTTAATATTGGCGTTTCGATAGCTATATTACCATCAACAGGTGTTACTTTACCCTTTATAAGTTACGGTGGAACATCATTGCTGGTGAATTCATTCTCAGTTGGACTTCTGCTGAATATTAGTGCAAAAAAGCAGATATTACAAAGTTATTGAAGGATTTTTTATGAGAGACAAGAAAGTGATTATTGCTGCAGGTGGAACTGGTGGTCATATTGTACCTGCCATTTCGATTGCAAAAGAATTAATTCAAGACGGAGTAAGAATTCTTTTTGTTGGAAACAAGAACAGCATGGAACAAAAGCTAGCAGAGAGGCATGAGATTGCTTTTGCTGAGATCAATGTGCAAAAATTTTATCGCAAAATCACTCTTGCACATTTTAAATTTCCATTCAAACTTATTAAGAGTATTCTCGATTCTAAAAAGATTATTCGCAAATTTGAACCAAGTGCATTCCTCGGTACAGGTGGATTTGTCAGTGGTCCAGTTGGTTACGCTGCTCACTTGCTTAAAATTCCTATATTCTTACAAGAACAAAATAGTTATCCAGGTGCAACCACTAAGATACTAAGTAAGTATGCCACAAAAGTATTTGTGGGAAATCACGACGCAATAAAACATTTACCACAAAAAAAAGCGGTTTATTCTGGGAATCCAATTAATCAAAATGCTGTGGTCGAAAAGAATCTAATTGATTTTGATAAGCTGGGTTTGAAAACAAGTACAAAAAAGATATTCCTTTTTGGAGGGAGTCAGGGCTCTGTTGTTTTAAATAATGCTTTCTTACCAATTATTGATGATTTTTTGAAACAAGGTCATGAAGTCATCTGGCAAATAGGTAGCTACAGTTTTAACGAATTTTATCCAAAAGTAAAAGATAAAAAAGGTGTTTATGCTTTTGATTTCACAAATGAGATCGGGAAAATTTATAATTCTGTTGATCTGGCGATCGCACGTGCTGGAGCCTTAAGTCTGGCAGAACTGGAAACAAAAAAAATTCCCTCAATTCTTATACCTCTTCCCTCTGCTGCAGAAAATCACCAATATTACAATGCAGTAGAACTAAAAGAGAAAAACGTTGCTGAAATTATAGAGCAAAAAGATCTGAATCCAATTATTTTAAAGGATACAGCATTAAAAATGTTAGATAATATTGATAAAATTAAAGAAAATTTTTCTTCAACTATTCATGCAAATGCAGCAAAGAATATAGCTGGTACAATCATGAATTATTTATCTTAAAGGAGAATAGATGTTAGGAAGAACCAAGAAAATTCATTTCGTGGGAATTGGTGGGATAGGCATGAGTGGAATTGCAGAACTTTTAATAAATCAAGGCTTTAAGGTTAGCGGTTCCGATCTTAATCTGAGCAAAATAACAAAACATCTTACCCAAATTGGTGCTGTTATTTCTCAAGGACACAATGCAAACACAATAAAAGATGCAGATGTAATTGTGAAATCATCTGCAGTGAAAGATGACAACCCGGAGATAGCATTCGCACTTTCACAAAAAATCCCTGTTATCCGTCGTGCTGAGATGCTATCTGAGATAATGCGAATGAGCTATGGTATCGGAATTGCTGGAACACATGGTAAGACATCTACAACTTCTATGGTTGGAAGTGTACTTTCTGCAGCTTCATTGGATCCAACAGTTATAGTTGGAGGAATTGTAAAGAACTATGGTTCTAATAACTTACTTGGTTCTGGTAAATATATTGTTGTAGAAGCTGATGAATTTGATCGTTCTTTTCTCACACTCAGCCCGATAATTGCCGGCATTACAAATATTGAAGCTGATCATCTGGATTGCTATACAGATTTGGATGGAGTAAAAAAAGCCTTTGTTGAGTATGCCAACAAGGTTCCTTTCTTTGGTAGTGTAATCGTCTGCTTAGATGACCATGGAGTTCAATCAATTATACCCGAAATTAACAAAAAAATTCTAACTTATGGCTTTTCACAGCAAGCTAATGTTCGCACTATTAATGTTAAATTTGATAATTTTATGACAAGTTATACAGCTGTTTTTAATGGTACGGAGCTAGGAAGTATCGACCTGAATGCACTTGGAGATCATAATATCCTCAACTCACTAATGGCTGTTGCAACTGGGCTAGAACTTGATATTCCATTCGAACAAATTCAAAAGGGATTATCTGAATACAATGGTGTTTTTCGTAGATTCGAGTACAAAGGTGAAAGAGATGGTGTGAAATTATATGATGATTATGCACATCACCCAACCGAAATCGAAGCAACACTGAAAGGAGTAAGAGATAGCATCTCCAGCCGAATTGTGGTTGCTTTCCAACCTCATTTGTATTCTCGAACACAAGATTTTTATGAAAATTTCGGTCGCTCTTTTTTCCAATCTGATATTCTTCTTATCACACCAATATTCCCAGCAAGAGAAAAACCAATTCCAGGTGTCACAGGAAAGCTTATCTCCGACGCAGCAATTCAATCTGGGCATAAGAATGTTCATTATATTGAATCGAATAACGAAATAATAGATAAGATAAAAGAAGTAACAAAAGCAGGTGACATTCTCATCACAATGGGAGCAGGAAGTATTTACAAATTCGGTGAAAAATTCTTAAGTATGAAAAATTAATTTAAGCAAAAAAGGAAAAAATGTTTGACAGTAAAATGCTAACTTCGTTTGTTATAAAGAGTTCATTATATAGATACTCCAACATAAAGATCGGTGATAAAGCCACCTATCTTGTTGCTCCACAAAGTATTAGCGATCTAGCTATTATAATAAAGGAAGCTAAGGCACAAAATTTAGAAATACTTCCTGTTGGTGGTGGTTCTAATATACTGTTTGGAGATGTTGGAAATAGAGTGATTATTCTGGATGCAAACCTTCCTGAAATCTTCGATGTTAAAGAGGATATTGTAACAACTTCATCAAATATTAAGATCAGTTCGTTTATTGATAAAGCAATGCAGTACGATTTGGGCGGATTAGAATTTATTTCAGGAATTCCTGCACATATTGGTGGAGCAATTAATATGAATGCGGGAGCTTTTGGAAAATGTATTTTTGATTATGTGTTATGGATTGAATATGTAAACCTGGAAGGAAATATAATTAAACTTGAACGAGAAGACCTTAATTTCGGTTACAGAACAACTTCAATTGATGGTTTTATAATAAGAGCTGGCTTGAAATTAGATAAGAAAACAAAGAAACAGATCTTAGATGCAAAAGAAAACATTATCTCCATGAGACTTGAAAGACACCCTTATGACTATCCCAGTTTAGGCAGCACATTCAAAAATCCTGATGGTAAATTCGCTGGACAATTAATTGAAGAATGTGGATTGAAAGGTTTACAAATTGGTAATGCACAGATCAGTGAAAAACATGCTAATTTTATTTTAAACAAAGGAAATGCTACATTTGAAGATGTGACTGAAATAATTAGAATTGTAAAAAAAGCTGTAAAAGAGCAAAAAAATATTGAACTTGAATTAGAGATAAGGATAATAAACTGATGAAGAAAAAACGATCTGGTTCAAGCAGATATTTCTTATTTTTTGTTGTACTTATTGCACTGATATATGCTGGTTATATTGGCATAAACAGCTTGTTTACTAAACTCGATCTTTTAAAAGTTAAATATGTAACGATAAGTGGGAATGAAAATTTAGAAACAGATTTTCTAAAAAATATCTGTAATGATTTCATTAATTTAAATTTGTATTCTATCTCAAAAAGAGACGTATTAAAAAAGTATGAGAACATTGTTCGGATTGATGATATCAAAGTTTCCAGAATATTCCCAAATAAATTAAAAATAGTGATTAGTGAAAAAAGGGGTGAATTCCATTTCCTAACAGAAAATGGTAACATCTTCCCTATTGATAAAAATAGAGTTGTTTTGGATAATGTGAATTTTTATGAGAATGAAGCCTTGCCTGTTATTGGGACTAATGTTCCTGATACCGATATTATTATAGGACAAAAAATTCAGAATGCTCTAATTGAGAAAGTTTTTGTATTACGTGATAAATTTGATTCCGTAGACCCGGATTTTATTAACAGTATTTCCGAGTTTTATTTAAAGGGAGAGAATTTAATCTTTGTTAATGCAAACATAGGATACAGAATAGTGTTTGGAAATGAAGAGATTGAAGAGAAACTTAAGAAACTCATTTTTCTTGAACAAAACCGTACTTTTGAGAAAGGCACAACAATAGACCTGAGATTCAAAGATCAGCTTGTGATCAGGTCGGAGGAGATATGAAGATAGGTCAAGTGATTACAGCAATAGATATTGGTACAACCAAGATCTGTGTAATTATTACGCAAATAAACGAAGAAAATAAATTGGAAGTTAAGGGAATTGGCACAAGTAGATCTGATGGCATGGTGAATGGAATTGTTGTTGATATAATGAAGGCTTCAAAATCTATGAGTGATGCAATAAATGAAGCTGAAGAAATGGCAACCATCAAAGCAAAAAATATTTATGTGGGGATTGCCGGAGAGCATATTAAAAGCCAAAATACAATTGGCCGTATCTCTCTTACTTCTGGTGCACATCCTTGCGATATTGACCAGCAACATGTAGAGAATGTTATATCGAACTCTAAGAATAATGTAAAAATCCAGCAAGGAAATGAACGGTTGGAAATTATACATGCTATACCTCAATATTATAAGATAGATGATCAAGATGGAATTATGAATCCCGTTAATATGAGTGGATTCAATCTCTCTGCTCATGTGCATATTGTAATGGCGGATATCAACGCACTCAGAAATATAAATAAATGTATTGAAATTGCCGGTTATAAAGTTGAAGAGAGTTATCTTGAACCAATTGCATCTTCTCATGCAGTTCTTGATGATGTAGAAAAAACCCTGGGTTCAATAATTATTGATATTGGTGGTGGAACAACAGATATTGCAATATTCTACAAGGATAGCATTAGATTCAGTGCAGTTCTACCAATTGGTGGGAAAAATATAACTCACGATCTTTCTGTTGGTTTGCATACTTCTCCACAAAATGCTGAGAAACTCAAAATAGAATTGGGTAATTCACTTTCCGGCATGATTCCAGAGGATAAAATTATCGAGATTGAGGGAATTGGTGGACGAGAATCCAAGAAGAAGAAGCTAAAGTATATGACAGAAATCATAGAAGCTAGAATGCGAGAGATATTTGAAGGTGCATACAGGATATTGAATGAAAATCATGATTTGAGTTTGATAACTGCGGGGCTGGTTCTTACTGGTGGTGCCTCACTTCTTAGAGATAGTTCAGCTTTGGCTGATCAGATCTTTAATATGCCCACAAAGATCGGATATCCGAACCTGACCAAACTTGCTGGACCTACAGAAAGACTTGAGAATCCTAGATATGCAACTTCTGTAGGAATTTTATATTACGTTTATAGTGAACTTCAGAATAGAGATGAAACCATATCAAGTATCAAAATCGGAAATTCATTTTCTAATTTTTGGCAAAAAATTAAAAATATTTTTAAAGAGTATGTTTAATATAAAAGATATATTTTCGGAGGTTATATGTTGGAACTAGACCTGAACCATGATGAAATACCTTTTGGTACACATATAAAGATTATTGGTGTTGGCGGAGCTGGTGGAAATGCCATAGGTACAATGATCGACTACAATTTGAATGGCTTGGAATTTGTAGTAGCAAATACTAATATTGGTGATTTGAAAGAATCTAAAGCGCAAGTTAAATTACAGCTTGGGAGAGAACTGACCAAAGGACTTGGAGCAGGTGCAAATCCTGAAACTGGGCGTAAAGCTGCAGAAGAATCCCGCGAAGAGATTAAGAACAATTTAAAAGGTACAGATCTTCTTTTTATTGCTGCAGGTATGGGTGGTGGCACTGGTACAGGTGCAACTCCAGTGATTGCTGCACTAGCTCGTGAGCTGGGAATACTTACAATTGGGATCGTGAGTAGACCATTTAGAAGTGAAGGAAAAAAACGTACGATAAATGCAGAAAATGGAATAACAAAACTACGCGAAAATGTTGATACACTAATTGTAATACCAAATGAAAAACTTACTGAGATATTCCCGGATATGACTGTTATTGATGCATTTAAAAAAGCTGATAATGTGCTTTATGAAGCAGCAAAAGCTATATCTGATATCATTAATTTCAGCGGTTATATGAACGTTGATTTTGCTGATGTACAAACAATAATGAAGAATCGTGGGCTTGCGATGATGGGATCTGGTATGGGAGATGGAGATCAAAGAGCTGTTGATGCAGCGCAGAAAGCAATGAATAATCCACTTCTGTCAGATATCCCAATAGAAAATGCTAAAGGTGTCCTAATAAATATAACTGCCGGAAAAGATTTCAAAATGGACGAATTTGAATTAATTACAAATGAGATAGTTAAGCAAACGGGTGAAGAAGGAGATATAATTACAGGAATCATTATTGATGATGAGATGGAAGGCAAAATTAAAGTAACTCTTATTACTACCGGACTTGATACTCCTAATACCACAGTTTACGAGCGTGAAACAATTATCTATAATAAAGAAAATGAATCTGAGGACATTGAACACACTTTACAAAGAATACGAAAAACAGATTCATTGAATATAAATAAAGGAGTCGAGGATAAGACAAGTTCATTCGATAAGCAAATGGAAATTCCAGCTTTCTTAAGAAAATTCTCAAATTAATCTTAGGGGAATAACCAGATTATGGAAGATGTTCTTCTCCAATTTTTAATCCTTTCTTTTTCTATCTTCACAGTTGGCAGACTTACAAATCTTTTTGAAATTGAGAGCTTCTCTACTGCTATCATCGTAACCTTAGTTTTTGCTCTGATTAATGTGACCTTAAAACCAATCCTGGAATTCATTTCATTCCCAATAACTTTTATTACATTTGGGATCTTTACTTTTTTTGTAAATGGCTTTTGCCTTCTAACTGTTTCTAAACTTGTACCAAAATTCAAAGTGAATGGTTGTTTTACTGCTTCATTAGCTGCATTACTTATCTCACTAGTTAATACTTTCATTTTGAAGCTAATACATTAAGAAACTTGGAGAATTGATGACCTATTTAGAAATTTATAACCTGTTAAAAGATAGATTTAATTTGAATGATGAAAAAATAGATATTCCTGAATTGGGAGCACGCATAATAAATATCCCTTTTGAATCATTTAGCCATACACTTCTTCCCGGTGAAAATTTGTATCAATGCACTGAGCATAACATAAAATTCGACCAAACATACGATTTATCAAGTAAGTTAAGAACTCCACATTTAAATGAGATTATAGAGACTCCCGATTCAAAGATAACTGAAAATATTAAGTTCAATTATAGTATCTTATTTCCAACAGAAACAAAAAAATCTAAAAAAACTGGTAAAGAAAGTATAAAAAAAAGCAAAATTAATGGAACGATAATTCTCCTTCACGGTCTAAACGAAAAAGATTGGAATAAATATTTACCTTGGGCTTATAAATTAATGGAACAAACTGGAAAACAGATAATCCTCTTCCCTATTGCTTTTCATATGAATAGAACTCCCACAAAATGGATAGATCCCCGATTTTTGAGGACTGCCAATAAAGAAAGAAAAGAGATCTTCCCAAATGTTGCAAATTCATCTTTCGCGAATATTGCACTTAGTGCTCGATTACAATTTCATCCTCAGAGATTTTTGTGGTCTGGCCTTCAATCATTTTATGATATAATGCAATTAATTCATGAAATAAGATCAGGCTTACACTCACAAATAAAGAAAAAATCTACAATAGATTTCTTTGCCTATTCCATCGGTTCATTTCTGGCAAATATTCTATTACTCACAAATTCTTACAATTATCTTTCAAAATCTAAATTATTCAATTTCTGTGGTGGCCCAACCCTCAACAGGATGAACGCAGCTTCCAAGTATATTTTAGATAGTGAAGCAAATATTTCTGTATATTCATTTTACATAGAACGATTAGAAGGAGAGCTGAAAAAAGATGAGAGGTTGAAACATTATTTTAGTGATCTGCATCCTGTTGGAAAATATTTTAGAAGCATGCTGGAATTTCACAAAATGCAAGATTTTAGAGAAAAGCGATTTAAAGAACTTCATAAACAGATCTCTGCTATTGCTCTAAAACAAGATTACGTTGTTCCACCTTCTGAAGTTTTAAACACGCTAAAAGGCTCTGATAATAAAATTCCAACCAAGGTAAGAGTTATGGACTTCAATTACAAATATGATCATGTAATTCCATTCCCACCGACTAAAAAGCTGGAGAAGGAAGTGGACAAAAGTTTTAATCGTGTTTTTAGATTTGCTGCTAAACATTTGAAATAGTATGATCAATAATGAATTTATCATCCGAAAAATTGACCCTTCTGAATATAAGTCGCTAATTAACATTTGGATAAAATCTTCACTTCCATATAAACCCGAAGGAAGAGATACTGAGCAAAATATTTTAAATCAAATGCAAGTGAAAACTAATCGTTTCTTTGTTGCTGAGGTTAATAAGGAATTAGTTGCCGTTGTAATTGCCAGCCATAATGGGAGAAAGGGGTGGATAAATCGTCTCGCTGTTGTTCCCGAATTCAGAGGAAAAGGAATCGCAACAGCTTTATTGAATAAATCTGAGGAGTTTTTTCTTTCCAATAGCGTAAATATTTTCGCTTGCCTTATTGAGGATTGGAATGACATTTCAATGGAATATTTTGAAAATAAAAACTACAGATCTCATAAAGACATAGTATACTTCACTAAAAAATTGAGCCCGAATACTTAACGATTATTCTCTTGCATTTATTTGCTCTTTTTATTTTTTTTACCAAGATTAATTTATTAAAAAATAATAAAAGGATAGATCATGGCTAAAATTAAGGTAACTATTGCAGAAATTATTGATATATGTGTTGCAAATGAGCTGATCCCTGATGCTATCTCTAATATTGAAATATTAGGACAACACATAAAATTCCGATATAAAAACGAACATCCAATTTCAACTAATATCGATTTAGAAGTGAGTTTCAAAGATTACAATAATGGTATGCTATTTTTAGAAGTACGGACAAATTGGATTGTAGATAAATATCTGCGCTTTAAAAAATTACAAGATTTCAAATACCTACAGTACGAGCACCCTGTTCTCACTGTTTTCTTAAATCAATTTTTAATAGATAAATCAAAAATCGTTCATATAGAAGATATTCATTTTAAAGATGGATATTTCAAAATTAAAACATTTAGCGAATAATCAAAATAAAAGGAGAAGAAAATATGAAAAAAATAGTAATACTGATATTTGTCGTAGCAATAATTTCGATGACAGTAATTAGTTGTTCAAAGAATGTAATTATTGATCCAAAAGGAGATGAGATGAATTATACAAAGACAGATTCCGGATTGGAATATATGATTACCGAGAAAGGAAGAGGTGAACTTGCAACCACAGGAAGCAGAGTAAAGGTACACTATACAGGGAAACTTGATGATGGAACAAAATTTGATAGTTCATTAGATAGAGGTGAACCATTTACATTTGAACTTGGTGCAGGGATGGTAATAAAAGGTTGGGATGAAGGTTTCTCGTTACTACATGTTGCTGATAAAGCTATCTTAAGAATTCCACCACATTTAGGGTATGGAGCAAGAGGCGCAGGTAGTACTATTCCTCCTAATGCTACATTAATTTTTGAAGTTGAATTACTTGAGTTAATACCAGCTGTTAAGGTCGAGAAATTTGATACGAAAGATAAAGTTTCTTCTAAAACAGCATCAGGTTTAGAATTTATTTTAGTTGAAGAAGGCAACGGTATCAAAGCAGCTGCAGGTAATACTGTGAGTGTACATTATTCTGGATATCTGGAAGATGGAACTATGTTTGATTCTTCAGTTAAAAGAGACCAGCCATTTAGCTTTACTCTTGGAATGGGGCGAGTTATTAAAGGTTGGGATGAAGGTGTTGCTATGATGAAAATAGGTGATAAAGTACAGCTGATAATTCCTTCTAGTCTGGGTTATGGAGCAAACGGTGCTGGTGGTGTGATTCCACCAAATGCTACTCTAGTTTTTGATGTTGAATTATTAGAAGTAAAATAAATTCTTATGATAAAGATCTTATTCATTTGGAAAGTTGATAATAAATTAAAACATTATCTTCAAGAGAGATTAGCCAGTGTTAATAATATCAACTTGATCTTCCCAGACAATACAGATGAAGAAAATTTGCTCTCACTTTGCTCTGACGCACAGATTATTATCGGGTGGAGACCAACGCATGATCTTCTCAAGAAAGCTGAGAAGCTGAGCGTATTTATTAATCCGGGTGCTGGTGTTCAGCACCTGGTTTCTCTTTTTAAAGAAATCAATCAAACCAGACAAGTTCATCTGATCAATGGACACGGCAATTCTTATTTTACTGCTCAACATGGTGTTGCTCTACTTCTTTCACTTACAAACAAGCTAATTCCGCACCACCAATGGATGAAAGAAGGCAAATGGAGAATGGGAGATAAAGAGGCAAAATCGATTCCATTACGAAGCAGAAAGATCGGCTTACTTGGTTATGGACATGTGAATAGACAGATTAATAAAATGCTGCAGGGATTCACTGACGAAATCCAATTCCTAAAAAACGATTACACAGAAATTGCAGAACTACATGATTTCTTGGAAAAAATTGATATATTAATATGTGCGGTTCCTTTCACTTCTAAAACTAAGAACATGCTTAAAATGAAAGAACTTAAATTGCTGGGTAAAGATGGAATTCTTATCAACCTTAGTCGTGGACAAATAATCAACGAGAAAGACCTCTTTGAAGCATTACAGAAAAAACTGATACAAAGTGCCGCTATTGACGTCTGGTACAATTACAACCCTATACAGGATGGGAATAATAGAAAATACCCCTTCAACTATCCCTTCCAAAATTTGGATAATATAGTTCTCTCACCACATAGGTCAGCCTCACCATTCGACGATCTACAAAGATGGGATGAGGTGATCGAGAATATCACAAGATTTGCCAATGATGACAATGATCCTATAAATATTGTAGATCTGGATAAAGAATATTAAACTGGCATGATATTAATCTACGTTAAAGACTAATTTTCTACCCTGTAGTTTTAAAACAGCATCTTCAAATTCTACCCGTAAAGATTCAATTAACTCCTTTACTGAGATTATTTTGTTAATCTTGTAAGCATTGGAACCGGCAAAGCTGAAGCCTTCAGTTAAGTTTCCTATCTTTGCCTTCATCAAAGCATCTGCAATACAATATAATGATTGTTTCATGTTGCAGGTCTTTAAGCATTTCCAAGGGCAGTTAAAAGGCTTTTTTATACCTGAAGTTACATCTGTTAAAAATTTATTGATTATTGCTCTTCCCGGTAAACCAACAGGACTTTTTATAATACCGATATCCTCTTTTTTACAATTAACAAACTGCTCTTTAAATTTAATATCAGCATCACATTCATCCGTTGCCACAAAACGGGTTCCCATTTGAACTCCAGACGCTCCCATTTCCAGAAATTTATATATATCTTCTCCACTGTAGATCCCACCTGCTGCAATTACAGGAATATCTTTCCCATGCCGCTGTATAAAAGGTTCAATAATCTTGATAACTTCCGGTATTATATTTTCCAAAGCATATTGCGGGTCGTTTATCTGCTCCGCTTTGAAACCAAGATGACCACCTGCTTTTGGTCCTTCCACCACCACTGCATCAGGAACATGATTGAATCTTTTTTCCCAACTGTGAAATATCAAGTTTGCTGCTCTGGCTGATGATACTATTGGAACGATTTTTGTTCTTATCGTCTCTAAATATTCTAATGAGATATCTCCCGGCATTTTTAGCGGTAATCCGGCGCCCAAAAATAAGATGTCTATCTCCTCTTCAATTGCTGCTTTCACAATATCATCGTAATCAGATATTGCCACCATTACATTTAGTCCAATAACTCCATCTGATAGTGCTTTGGCTTTGCGGATCTCTTTTCGTAGACAAATTAAATTCTCTTTTCGATAGTTATTTCTATCTAATTTTTCCAACAAACCCAAACCAACTGATGAGATAACGCCGATTCCACCTTCATTCGCTGTTGAAGCTGCTAAACCTGACATGGAAATACCAACACCCATTCCACCCTGGATAATAGGGACTCGTGCTGTAAACTCCCCAATTTTTAATTCTGGCATCATTTTCTTTTCTCCTCAAACTTTCTTTCCGACTCTATTCGTCTATTGGTCGAATTATAAATAAAAAAAATATTAACGGTTCGCAATTCCATTGAAAATTAAATCAAGCATCTCATTGCTCTCTTTCACTGGATCATAATCTTTAGCTTCTACGAAAAGCGAAAATTCCAAACCTTTAATTGCAATTGATATCATTCGGGAAATTGTAACTACATCATCCACATCGAAGCTATTCTGTTTAACTCCTTCTTCTAAGAGTTTTTTTAGAACAATGTTTTCATTATCATAAAAATCCTTTCGCACTTCTTCCACGAATAAATAGTGATCTAAATATTCATCTGTAAGAGTTGAATAGAATTTACTGAGATCCTGTAGATGAGTCATTCTGGTTGTTACATAAGCTCTGATCTTATCTTCCGGTGTGCTTGTTATGTTTACTGCATCAATCAGTTTTTTTTGGAAGACAAGCGTATCTTGGCGGATAACTTCAACAAAGATATCATCTTTACTTTTGAAATAGTAATAAACAGAGGATTTGCCCATATGAACTTTTTTTGCAATATCTTCCATTGTTGTCTTAAGGAAGCCATACTGTGCAAAAAGCTGTTCAGCAATCTCAATAATCCTCTGCTTCTTATCATCCATTTTTTTACATCCCTAATTTATTTTCGACCAATACCGCTTTTCGGTCGAAAACGTCAAGCGTATTTTTGTAAAACTTCAGAAATATCAAAATTTCAATTTATTTAACACTGTTAAATACTTACGTGTCGGCT